>Ga0326727_10008490_pt1 | contig 26017 bp, 27 predicted proteins | sample MB2enrmetagenome_FD_207643 | JGI IMG/M metagenome (GOLD analysis project Ga0326727, IMG submission 207643) | Lab enriched peat soil microbial communities from McLean, Ithaca, NY, United States - MB29MY | ecosystem: Environmental > Terrestrial > Soil > Wetlands > Peat | place: USA: New York...
CGTCTCCAGGATGCTGCGGTGCAGCCGCCCCCTGGCCGGGGCGGCGACGGCCGGGGTGGCGGCGGGCGCCGGCGCGACGGCGGCGCGGGGAGCGTTTCTGGCCATAAGGGATGTCTTTATCACAGGACCCCTGTATTACGAGGGGTAAACGTGATTTTATGTCGGTGCGGCAGAGGAGAGCAAAGGCTATGCTGATCCGGCGAGACCGGGGAATGCTGGCGGTGGCGGTGATGCTGGACGTGGCATTCCATGGCGGGCGGACGGCCACGGTCAGTGCCGCCGAGATCGCCGACCGTCTGGGCCTGGCGCGGCGCGGCATGGAGCCGCTGCTGCAGGCCCTGTCGCGGGCGGGGCTGCTGGAGAGCGTGCGCGGGCCGCGCGGCGGTTACCGGCTCGGCCGGCCGCGCAGCGAGATCAGGCTGTCCGACGTGGTGACGGTCGCGGCGAAGGACGGCGATCCCGGGCTGCCGGCCGAGGGGCCGTCCGGCCGGTTGCAGGAGAAGGTGGTGGATGGTCTCTGGGGCGAACTGGAGGCGGCGGCGCGCGACCGGCTGGCGGCGCTGACGCTGGATGACCTGCTGCGGCGGGCCGCGGCGGCCGGCATGCGGCGGCCGACCAACGAGCCGATCAGCTTCGCCATCTGAGCGGGTCGCCGGTGGCGGGCGAAGCCGCCGGACCGGTTCGGGGCGGCGCTGCCCCCTTGCCGGACGGCTCCGCATTTCTATCGGAGGGCATCAGCGCCGCGGCGCCCGGACAGGGTGGGGCGATAGGTTGTCTCTGGCCATGCCGCCGGTTGATCTGCTAGAACCACGCTATGAGGAAGCAAATAGCCTTAAAGGCCGCTGCGGCGGTGCTTTTTCTGGTAATGGCGACCGGCGACCGTCCTGCGGCAGCGCAGGACAGCCTGCTGAACGTGTCCTATGACCCCACGCGGGAGCTGTACCGCGAGGTGAACCGAGGCTTTGCCGCGACCTGGCAAGCCCGGACCGGGCGCATCGTCCTGGTGAACGCCTCGCATGGCGGCTCCGGCGCGCAGACACGGGCGGTGCTCGACGGGCTGCAGGCCGACGTGGTGACGCTCGCACTGGCCTCCGACATCGATGCGCTGGCGGCGCGCGGGCTGGTGGCCCGGGACTGGCAGTCGCGGCTGCCGGAGAAATCCACCCCGTATACGAGTATAATCGTTTTCCTGGTGCGCAGCGGCAACCCGAAAGCGATCCGCGACTGGCCGGACCTGGTGCGGCCCGGGATTCGCGTGATCACTCCCAACCCGAAGACCTCGGGCGGGGCGCGCTGGAATTACCTGGCCGCGCTCGGCTGGGCGTTGCGCCAGCCCGGCGGCACCGAGGCCAGCGGCGAAGCCTATCTGCGGCGCCTGTTCGCGCAGGTGCCGGTGCTGGATACCGGCGCCCGCGGCGCCACCAACAGCTTCGTGCAGCGCGGCCTGGGCGACGTGCTGCTGGCCTGGGAGAACGAGGCGCTGCTGGCCCGCGACGAAGTGGGGGCGGGCAAGTTCGAGATCGTCTATCCCTCGGTGTCCGTTGTCGCCGAGCCGCCGGTGGCGGTGGTGGATGCGGTGGTGGACCGGCGCGGCAGCCGGGCGGCGGCCGAGGCTTACCTGCGTTTCCTCTATACGCCGGAAGCACAGGATATCGCCGCGCGGCACCATTTCCGCCCGCGCGACCCGGCGGTCGCGGCGCGCTATGCCGGCACCTTCCCGGCCCTGCCGACCTTCGGCATCGAGCTGTTCGGCGGCTGGGACAAGGCGCAGGCGCAGCACTTCGCCGATGGCGGGGTGTTCGACCAGCTGACCGCTTCATCCAAATAGGCGCGGCGCCATGCGAGGAGTGTTCGTCCATGCAAGCCCGCTGCCCGGTTTCGGCCCGGCCTTAGGGCTGACGCTGGCCTGGGTGTCGGTGATCGTGCTGATGCCGCTGGCGGCGCTGGTGATGCGGCCTTGGTCGCTGGGTGTCGGCGGTGTGCTGGCCTCGCTCGGTTCGGCGCGGGTGCTGGCCGCCCTGAAGCTGAGTTTCGGCGCCTCGCTGGCGGCGGCGGCGCTCACCGTGCCGCTGGGGTTGCTGGTCGCCTGGGTGCTGGTACGCGGGCGTTTCCCCGGGCGCGGCCTGGCGGATGCGCTGGTCGATCTGCCCCTGGCCCTGCCGACCGCGGTGGCCGGCATCGCCCTGACCACGCTTTATGCGCCGAATGGCTGGATCGGCGGCCTGCTGGCCCCGTTCGGCGTGCAACTGGCCTATGCGCTGCCGGGGATCATGGTCGCCCTGGTGTTCGCCGGCCTTCCCTATGTCGTGCGGACCGTGCAGCCGGTGCTGATGGACCTGCCTGCCGAGGTCGAGGAAGTGGCGGCGACGCTGGGCGCGCGTCCGCTCCAGATCGTGGCGCGGGTGGTGCTGCCGGCGCTGTTGCCGGCGCTGCTTACCGGGTTTGCCATGGCCTTCGCCCGCGCCGTCGGGGAATACGGGTCGGTGATCTTCATTGCCGGCAACATGCCGGGGCTGACCGAGATCGCCCCGTTGCTGATCGTGATCCGCCTGGAGCAGTTCGACGTTGCCGGGGCCGCGGTGCTGGCGCTGGCGATGCTGGCGCTGTCCTTCGCCATGCTGGGCGCGGTGAATCTGCTCCAGCATTACCTGGCGCGGACGACGCGATGACGGCGCGTTTTCCTCCGGTGCCGGTGGCCGTCGTGCTGGCGGCGCTGGCCGTGCTGGCGCTGCTGGTGCTGCTGCCGCTGGCGGTCGTGTTCGCCGAGGTGCTGGATCAGGGGATCGGCCGCGCGCTGGCGGCGTTCGACGATCCCGAGTCGCAGGCGGCGATCCGTCTCAGCCTGCTGGTGGCCGGCATCAGCGTGCCGGTGAACACGCTGGGCGGGCTGGCGGCGTCCTGGTGCATTGCCCGTTTCCGCTTCGCCGGCCGCGGCCTGCTGCTGACCTTCGTCGAACTGCCGCTGAGCGTCTCGCCGGTGATCTCCGGCCTCGTCTGGGTGCTGCTGTTCGGGGCGCAGGGCTGGTTCGCCCCGGCGCTCGACCGGCTCGGGCTGCAGGTGATCTTCGCCACTCCCGGGCTGGTGCTGGCGACGCTGTTTGTTACGTTTCCGTATGTCGTTCGCCAGTTGGTGCCGCTGATGCTGGCGCAGGGCAGCGACGAGGAAGAGGCGGCGCTGACCCTGGGGGCGCGGCCCTGGGCGATGTTCTGGCACGTGACGCTGCCCAATGTGCGCTGGGCGCTGCTGCAAGGAGTGCTGCTGTTGAATGCACGGGCGATGGGCGAATTCGGGGCGGTCTCGGTGGTTTCCGGCCGCATCCGCGGGCAAACTCTGACCATGCCGCTGCAGATCGAGGCTCTTTACAACGACTTCCAGGCGCCGGCGGCCTTTTCCATGGCGGCGCTGCTGGCGCTGCTCGCGCTGGTGACGCTGGCCGCCAAGGCGGCGCTGGAATGGCACACGCGCCGCGCGCCGGATGCGGCTTGGGTGCCCGCATGAGCCTCGCTTTGCAAGGCATTACCAAGCGGTTCGGCGCGACGCCGGCGCTGCATGGCATCGACCTGGCGGCGGCCGAGGGCGAGTTCCTGGCCCTGCTGGGCCCGTCCGGCTCCGGCAAGACCACTCTGCTGCGCATGATCGCCGGCCTGGAAGCGGCCGATTCGGGCCGCGTGCAGATCGGCGGCGCCGACATGGCGGGCGTGCCGGCCCGGGCGCGCGGCGTGGGGTTCGTGTTCCAGCACTACGCCCTGTTCCGCCACATGACGGTGGCCGACAACATCGCCTTCGGCCTGCGCGTGCGGCCGCGCGCCCGCCGTCCCGGACCGGCGGCGATCCGGGCGCGGGTGGCCGAGCTGCTGGCCCTGGTGCAGATGCCCGAACTCGCCGGACGCTATCCCGACCAGCTGTCCGGCGGCCAGCGCCAGCGGGTAGCGCTGGCCCGCGCGCTGGCCATCGAGCCGCGCGTGCTGCTGCTGGACGAGCCGTTCGGCGCGCTGGATGCGGAAGTGCGGCGGGATCTGCGCCGATGGCTGCGCGAGCTGCATGACCGCACCGGCCTGACCACGGTCATGGTCACGCACGACCAGGCCGAGGCGCTGGAGGTGGCCGACCGCGTGGCGATCATGCGCGGCGGGCGGGTGGAGCAGGTGGACACGCCGGCGGGACTGTGGGCGGCGCCGGCCAGCGCCTTTGTCTATCGCTTCATCGGGGATGCGGTGGAACTGCCCTGCGCCGTGCGCGGCGGGATCGCCCGGTTCGGCGTCCCCGGCCTGCCGGACCTGCCCTGCCAGTTGCCGGACGGCGATGCGCTGGCCATGCTGCGGCCGCACGAAATCGGGCTTGCCGAGGGGGGCGAAGCCCGGGTTCGCGCCGCAGCGGCGGGGCCGTCGGTGCGGGTCGAGGTGCAGGCCGGCGGCTTGGTGATCGAGCTGCTGCTGCCGCCGGGTGCGGTGCCGCCGGCGATCGGCAGCGCCTGCCGGCTTGATCTGCGCGCGGCCCGGTTTTTCGGCCGGGGCGCAGCCCAGAACCCCGCCCCGGTGGCAATGTGCCCAAGGCGCGCTCCGTGCGCAGGGCGGATCCAGGGCAGCGCACTGGCTTTATCTTGATGAGTTTTTGATAAGCCGCATCGCATCTGCGGGCTTCTGTCATCGAAGCTTCATCATACTGCAATCTTCTGTACGCGATCCCTGCGTAGGGTCCGGCGGTTCACGCGGTTGGCCCGCCGGGCTCGCCCGGTCGGCCGAGCGTCCGGTTGTGCCGGCCGCTACCGAGACCCAAGGAGGGATCATGAAGCTCGCCATCACGGCCCTGGCCGCTTGCCTGGCCGCTTTCACCTGCGCCGCGCAGGCGCAACAGATTACCGGCGCCGGCGCCACCTTCCCCGCCCCGGTCTATGTCAAGTGGGGCGAGGCCGCGAAGGCCGCCACCGGCATCGAGCTGAACTACCAGGCGATCGGCTCGGGCGGCGGGCAGAACCAGATCATCAACCGCACGGTCGATTTCGGCGCCTCCGACGCGCCGGTGGACCCGGCGAAGCTGGAACAGAACCGTCTGCTGCAGTTCCCGTCGGTGATGGGCGCCGTGGTGCCGATCGTGAACCTGCCCGGCATCGAGCCGAACCAGCTGAAACTGCCCAGCGAGTTGCTGGCCGACATCTACCTGGGCAAGATCGCCAAGTGGAACGACCCAAGGCTGGTCGAGGCCAATCGCGGCGTGAAGCTGCCGAACAAGGCGATCGCGCCGGTCTATCGCGCCGACGGGTCAGGCACCACCTTCGTGTTCACCTCGTATCTCTCCGCCGTATCGCCCGACTGGAAGGCGCAGGTCGGCGCTTCCACCAGCGTGAAATGGGTGGTCGGCAACGGCGCCAAGGGCAATGACGGCGTGGCGGCGACGGTCAAGCAGGTGCAAGGCGGCATCGGCTATGTCGAATATGCCTATGCCAAGCAGAACAAGCTGACCACCACGCAGCTGCGCAACAAGGCCGGCCAGTTCGTTTCCCCGACCCTGGCCGCCTTCACCGAGGCGGCGAATTCCGGCGACTGGAGAGGTGCGCCGAACTATGCCGTGAACCTGATCGATACCGCCGGCGCCGAAGCCTGGCCGATCGTGTCGGCCACCTTCATCCTGCTGCCCAAGAACCCGGCGGACCCGGCCCGCAGCGCCAACGTGATCCGGTTCTTCGACTTCGCCTACCGCAACGGCGGCGAGATCGCCAAGGAGCTCGATTACATCGCCCTGCCGGCCGGCGTGCAGGATGCGGTGCGCGCGTCCTGGCGCGCCAGCATCAAGGGGCCGGACGGCGCCGCTGTCTGGCAATAGGACGGCCCGCGCCGCCGTCCGGCAATAAACTGGCCACGCGACAGACTGGCTTCGCGAGGGGGGCGCCTGCGGGCGCTCTCCGCCTCTTCCGCCAACCGGGAACGACCTCGTGTCCGACGCTGCCGCCGCTGCCCCACTTCCCTCCGCCGGCCCGCGCCCCGCCGCCTTCGGCGACCGGCTGTTCGGTTCTCTGGCAACCGCCGCCGGCGTGCTGGTGCTGGTGCTGCTGGGCGCCATCATCGTCTCGTTGTTCATCGGCGGTTTGCCGAGCTTCCGGGCCTTCGGGCTGCCCTTCCTGACCGATACCGACTGGGATCCGGTGCAGAACGTGTTCGGCGCCGGGGTGCCGATCTTCGGCACTCTGGTCACCTCCGTGCTCGCATTGCTGTTGGCGGTGCCCTTGGCCTTCGGCATCGCCTTCTACCTCACCGAGATCGCGCCGGTCTGGTTGCGCGGCCCGGTCGGCACGGCGGTCGAGCTGCTCGCCGGGGTGCCGTCGATCATCTACGGCATGTGGGGCTTCTTCGTGATCGTGCCGGTGATGGGCGATGACGTGCAGCCTTTCCTGACCGACTGGCTGGGCGATCTGCCCGGGGTAGGGATGCTGTTCCAGGGCGCGCCGTTCGGCACGGGCATCCTGACGGCGGCGCTGATTCTGGCGGTCATGATCCTGCCCTTCATCGCCGCCACCATGCGGGACGTGTTCAACACGGTGCCGCCGATGTTCAAGGAATCCGCCTATGGCGTCGGCTGCACCACCTGGGAGGTGATGCGCAGCATCGTCATCCCCTACACCAGGGCCTCGGTGGTGGGCGGCATCATGCTGGGGCTGGGGCGCGCGCTGGGCGAAACCATGGCGGTGACCTTCGTGATCGGCAACACCAACCGCATCACCACGTCCTTGTTCGGGCCGGGCAACACCATCGCCTCCATCGTGGCGCTGGAATTCCCCGAGAGCCAGGCCGGCACCCTGAAACTGTCTTCCCTGCTGGCGCTGGGGTTCATCCTGTTCGTGATTTCGTTCATCGTGCTGGCGATCTCCCGCCTGCTGCTGCGTCCGAGGCCGACATGAGTGCGACGATGAGACCGGGCGTAGGTCCGCCGGGGGCCGACCCGGTGCGCGGTGCCCGGGTGGCGGCGCTGCTGTCGCGCCGGCGCCAGCGGCTCGACCGGCTGGTCCGCCTGCTGTGTGTGGTGGCCACGGTGATCGGCCTGGCCTTCCTGGCCTCGATCCTTTTCACGCTGTTCTGGCGCGGTGTCGGCGCGCTCGGGCTGCACGTGTTCACCCGCGTCACCCTGCCGCCCGGCTCGCACGGAGGATTGCTGAACGCGATCGTCGGCAGCCTGGTGCAGACGCTGCTCGGCACGGCGATCGGTGCGCCGATCGGCCTGATGGTCGGCACTTACCTGGCCGAATATGCCCGTTCCTCGCCGCTGGGCACTGTGGTGCGCTTCGTCTCCGACGTGCTGCTGTCGGCGCCGTCGATCCTGGTGGGGCTGTTCGTCTATACGATCCTGGTGGAGCCGTTCGGCGGGTTCTCGGGCATTGCCGGCTGCGTGGCGCTGGCGGTGATCGTGGTGCCGATCGTGGTGCGTACCACCGAGGATATGCTTCAGCTGATTCCCACCGAACTGCGCGAGGCCGCGGCGGCGCTGGGCGCACCGAAATGGCGGGTGATCGTGCTGATCTGCTACCGCGCGGCGCTGTACGGCATTGCCACCGGCGTGCTGCTGGCAGTTGCGCGGGTGGCCGGCGAAACGGCGCCGCTGCTGTTCACCTCCCTCGGCAACCTGAACTGGTCGCTCAGCCTGACCCAGCCGATGTCGAGCCTGCCGGTGACCATATATCAATATGCCGGATCGGCCTTCGACGACTGGGTCGATCTCGCCTGGGCGGGTGCGCTGCTGATCACCCTGGGCGTGCTGGCGCTGAATATTGCCGCCCGCGTCGTTCTGCGCGCGCGGCGTTGACCACAGGAGTCCAGCGAGATGGCGCCGAGATATGGAACCCTGAGTGAGACCATGAACGAGACGGAACAGTCCCCGGCGATGGCCACGATGCAGGCGCGCTCCACAGAAACCCTGCACGCGCCGCGCATCTCCATGCGCGGCGTCGATTTCTTCTACGCCAGCAACAAGGCGCTGAAGGGGATCGACCTCGATCTGCCGGACCGTCAGGTGACCGGCATGATCGGTCCGTCGGGCTGCGGCAAATCGACCCTGCTGCGGGTGCTGAACCGGATGTACGACCTTTATCCGGGCCAGCGCGCCGAGGGCCGGGTGATGATGGACGGGGTCAATATCCTCGATCCCGGCATCGACCTGAACCAGCTGCGCAGCCGGGTCGGCATGGTGTTCCAGAAACCCACGCCGTTCCCCATGACCATTTACGAGAACATCGCCTTCGGGGTGCGGCTGCACGAGCGGCTGTCGAAACCGGCGATGGACGAGCGGGTCGAGTGGTCGCTGACCCGCGCCGCGCTGTGGGACGAGGCGAAGGACCGGCTCGGCGCCTCCGCCATGGGGCTGTCCGGCGGGCAGCAGCAGCGGCTGTGCATCGCCCGCACCATCGCGGTGCGGCCGGACGTGATTCTGCTCGACGAGCCCACCAGTGCGCTCGACCCGATCAGCACGCTGAAGATCGAGGAACTGATCGACGAGCTGAAGCAGGACTTCACCATCGCCATCGTCACCCACAACATGCAGCAGGCCGCGCGCTGCGCCGATCAGGTCGCCTTCTTCTACCTGGGCGAGCTGGTCGAGGTGGGATCGGCGACGCAGATGTTTACGTCCCCTCGGCAGAAGCGTACGCAGGAATACATTACCGGCCGGTTTGGCTGAGCGGTGTGGAGGGGGATCTCATGTCCGACATGGCGGAGCACATCGTGAAAAGCTTCGAGCTCGAACTTGCCCGGTTGCGGACCCTGATCATGGACATGGGCGGGCTGGTCGAGCGTCAGGTCGCGCTGGCCTGCAGTGCGGTGCTGGAGCACAACGCCGAGGCGGCCGACCAGGCGGTCGAGTCCGATCCGCAAGTGGACGCGCTGGAGCGCGAGGCGGAACAGTTCGTCATCCGCCTGCTGGCGCTGCGCCAGCCGATGGCGCAGGATCTGCGCCAAATCGTGGCGGCGCTGAAGATCACCGGCGAGCTGGAACGCATCGGCGACTACGCCAAGAACGTGGCCAAGCGCAGCATCGTGCTGGACCAGTTCAACATCCCCTCGCCGCTGAGCGGTGTGGCCCATATGTCGCGCCTGGTGCAGGAGAGCCTGAAGGCCGTCATCGACGCGCTGGGCGAGAACGACGCCGACAAGGCGGTGGAAGTATGGCAGTCGGACGAGCCGATCGACGCCATCTACAACGCGCTGTTCCGCGAGCTGATCACCTACATGATGGAAGATCCGCGCAATATCACGCCCTGCACGCATCTGCTGTTCATCGCCAAGAACCTGGAGCGGATCGGCGACCACGCGACCAACATGGCCGAGATGATCTATTACGCGGTGAAGGGCGAGCCGATGCCGGACGGCCGGCCGAAAGGGGACAACTCGCCCTATGCCGTCGTGCGTCCGAGCGAATAGGGGGCAGCCGGATGTCGGACACACAGTCGCGCCCGCTTGTGCTCGTCGTCGAGGACGAGGCGGCGCTGGCCACCATGCTGCGCTACAATCTCGAAAAGCAGGGCTTCCGCGTCGATGAGGCGGGGGACGGGCAGGAGGCGCTGACCCGCATTTCCGAGGCGCCGCCCGACCTGGTGCTGCTGGACTGGATGCTGCCGGTGATGTCGGGCATCGAAGTGTGCCGCCAGATCCGCCGGCGCGCCGACACGCGCGACCTGCCGGTGATCATGGTCACCGCCCGCACCGACGACCAGGACGCGGTGCGCGGCCTGAACACCGGCGCGGACGACTACATCACCAAGCCCTTCAACATGGAGGCGCTGCTGGCGCGCATGCGCGCCCTGCTGCGCCGCACCGGCGGGGTGCCGGCCAAAGGCACGCTGAGCTTTTGCGACATTACGCTCGACCAGGCGGCGCACCGGGTGCAGCGCAACGGCCGCGCCGTTCATCTGGGACCGACCGAATACCGGTTGCTGGAATTCTTCCTGCAACATCCGCGCCGGGTGTTCTCGCGCGAGGAGGTGCTCGACGCTGTTTGGGGGCCGGACATTCATGTCGAGCCGCGTACGGTCGATGTGCATATCCGCCGCCTGCGCAAGGCCATCAACGCCGAGGACGAACGCGACCTGGTGCGCACGGTGCGGGCCGCGGGATATGCGCTGGATACCGAGCCGGTCTGACGAAACCGCTGACCTCGGCACGCGGCGAGGCCGGCCCAGAATGGGCCCTCAGAGGGTCCGGTCCCATGGCGTTACCCCCGGGCGAGGGGACCCTTGCGCCAAATCCGGATCAGGGCGGGGCGCGGCGACCACCGGCCCCGGGCCGACGCCGGCCCGCCGGGGCGCCGACGCAACGGGTTCCTGCCAGCGCACCGAAACGGCGGCGCGGCAGGCGTTCGGGGCAGGTTCCGCCATCACGATCCACATGGACGGGTTCAGACCCTGGTATCGGCGACGGCAAGCCATGGCTTGGCGCGGCTGTGGCGGTGCATCTGATGTCTCCCAGGGGTTAATCGCCCAGCTTATCAGCCGGAGATTCAAGAATGATGACCATTTTGTGTCAATCGGCGACGCTTGGCGCGGCAGCCGGGGCGTTGCCCCGGACCCCAGCAGAGCCAAGACCCTGAATCCCCTTTGTTAACGAACGGGGTCACCGGGACCCCTGTCCCCTTGGGGGTCCAGGGCAGCGCCCTGGCCTTGCTTTCTCTCTTGCTTTCCACTTCGCAACCCCCAACCATTCCCCCATGTCCGGAGTCGCATTCGGCGATCTGCCTGCCAGGGTGAAGGCCGTGCTCGGTCCCACCAACACGGGCAAGACGCATCTGGCCATCGAGCGCCTGCTGGCGCATGCTTCCGGCATTATCGGCTTTCCGCTGCGTCTGCTCGCCCGCGAGAATTACGACCGTATGGTTGCCCGCAAGGGCGTGCGCCATGTTGCGCTGATCACCGGCGAGGAAAAGATCATCCCGCCCGATGCGCGCTGGTTTTCCTGCACCACCGAAGCGATGCCGCTCGACCGTCCGGTGGAGTTCGTCGCGGTGGATGAAATCCAGCTTTGTGCCGACCCCGACCGCGGCCACGTGTTCACCGACCGGCTGCTGCACGCGCGCGGCATGGTCGAGACCATGTTCCTCGGCGCGGAGACCATCCGCCCGCTGCTTCAGCTTCTGGTGCCGCACATCGTGGTGGAAACCCGGCCGCGGCTGTCGCAGCTGATGCATGTCGGCCCGGCCAAGCTCGCCCGGGTGCCGCCGCGCACCGCCGTGGTGGCGTTCAGCGCTGCCGAGGTCTATGCCATTGCCGAAATGATTCGCCGCCGCCGCGGCGGTTGCGCGGTGGTGATGGGTCGGCTGTCCCCGCGCACCCGGAACGCCCAGGTGGCGCTGTATCAGGACAAGGAAGTCGATTTCCTGGTGGCGACGGATGCCATCGGCATGGGGCTGAACATGGACGTGGACCATGTCGCCTTCGCCCGTCTGGGCAAGTTCGACGGCCATCGGCCGCGCGCACTGACCGCGCCCGAACTGGCGCAGATCGCCGGCCGGGCCGGGCGCGGCATGCGCGACGGCACGTTCGGCACCACCGCCGACTGCCCGCCGCTGCCGCCCGAGCTCATCGACGCGGTGGAGGCCCATAGTTTCGAGCGGCTGACCCAGCTGTGCTGGCGCAACAGCGCGCTGGATTTCAGCCACGTCGATGCGCTGCTGGCCACGCTGCTGGCGCCGCCGCCCGGGCCGGGGCTGGTGCGCGGCAACGACGCCACCGATCTGCAGACCCTGGCCGCCCTGGCGCGCGAGCCGGACATGCGCGACCTGGCGCGCGGCCGGGCGCGTGTGCGGCTGCTGTGGGAAGCCTGCCAGATCCCGGATTTCCGCAAGCTGGCCGAGGACAGCCATGTCCGCCTGTGCGGTCGCGTATTCGTCCATGTGGTGCGCGACGGGCGCCTGCCGGCCGACTGGCTGGCCGGCCAGATCGCCGCCCTGGACCGCGCCGATGGCGACATCGACACGCTGATGCAACGGCTCGCCGGGGTGCGGGTTTGGTCCTATATCGCCGCCCGCGCCGACTGGGTGCCGGATGCGCCGCACTGGCAGGGCCGGGCGCGCGAAGTCGAGGACCGGCTGTCGGACGCGCTGCACGAGCGGCTGACCGCCCGCTTCGTCGATCGCCGCGCCGCCCTGCTGATGCGGCGGCTGGAAGCGGGCGAGGGCGACGACCTGCTGTCGGCGGTCACCCGGCGCGGCGAGGTGGTGGTCGAGGGGCATCCGGTCGGCCATGTGCAGGGGCTGGGCTTCGAGCCCGACCCGATGTGCGACGACGAGCAGCGGCGGCTGGTGCTGCGGGCGGCCCGGCGGGCGTTGCGCGCGGAGATGCCGCTGCGGGTGGCGCGGCTGGAAGGCGAGGCGGATGCAGCCTTCGCCTGGGTGTCCGACCTGCCCGGCCCCTGGCAGCGCATCGCCTGGGCGGGCGCGCCGGTGGCCCGGCTGCGAGCGGGGACGGACGCCCTGCGCCCGGTGGTCGAGGTGCCGGACAGCGAGTTCCTGAACGGGCCGTTGCGCGAGCGGGTGCGGCTGCGGCTGCAACGTTTTGTCGATGCGCAGGTGCGCGGCGTGCTGGCGCCGCTGCTGGCGGCCACGGCGGCGGCCGATGCCGATGCGGCGCTGCGCGGACCGCTGCACCGGCTGGCCGAGGCGTTGGGCGTGGTGGCGGGCGCGACCGAGGATCACATCGCGCCGGCGCTGCGGGGGCGGCTGAAGGCGCTCGGGGTGCGGGCCGGGCGGCACGCGCTGTTCCTGCCGGCGCTGCTGAAGCCGCACGCCACGGCCATGCGGGCCCGGCTGTGGGCGCTGCGGCGCGGCGTGGCGGTACCGGCGCTGCCGGCCCCCGGACTGGTGTCGGTCGCGCCGCCGCCGGACTGGCCGGAGGGCTTCGCCGTCGCGATGGGCTGGGTGCAAGCCGGGCCGTTGCTGGTGCGGCTGGACGTGGCCGAGCGGGTCGCCGCCGAGTTGGACTTCGCCGCGCGGGTCCGGCCGGTGCCGGTGCCCGCCGACCTCGCCTCGCGCCTGTCGGCCCGGCCCGAGCTCGTGCCGGCGGTGCTGCGGGGCCTCGGCTTCCGGCTGATACCGGCGGGCGTGCTGGCGGAGGATCAGTTCGGACCGCCGATGCCCACGATGGCCACCAGGCTGCGTCGCCAACGGCCGGCCGCCCCGCCGCCCAAGCGCCGCCTTCCTGCAGCCGACCACCCGTTCGCCGCGCTGGCGGCCTTTCGAGGCTGATGCCGGGCGGGCGGGCGGCCACCGGTCCCCCGGTGGAGGACGGCGCCGAGGATCGCGCCTGGCAGCGGCTGGACAAATGGCTGTGGTGCGCCCGCTTCATGGCTGCCCGCGCGGATTGTGCCCGGCTGGTGGCCGAGGGCCTGCTGCGCATCAACCGACAGCCGACCGACAAGCCGCATGCCAGGCTGCGGGTGGGCGACATCATCACGCTGCCGCTGCGCGGGCGCGTGCGGGTGCTGGAGGTGCTGGCGCTGGCGCCGCGGCGTGGCCCTGCAAGCGAAGCACGGCTGCTCTACCGTGATCTTGAGGAGCGAAACAATGGCGGCGGACCCGCCGACCCTTGCGGCAGTGCCGAAAGGGCGGCATATCGCCCCCCTTATCCCATCCCGACCAGGAGTCCGCGATGACCTACGTGGTCACCGAAAACTGCATCCGCTGCAAGTATATGGACTGCGTGGAAGTCTGCCCGGTGGACTGCTTCTACGTCGGCGAGAACATGCTGGCGATCAATCCGGAAGAATGCATCGACTGCGGCGTGTGCGAGCCGGAATGCCCGGCGGAGGCGATCGTCCCCGACAGCGACGACCGGGCGGCCGCCTGGGCGGAAACCAACGCCACCTATGCGGCGCTGTGGCCGAACATCACCCGCAAGGGCGAACCGCCGGCGGATGCGGACGACTGGAAAGGCAAGCCCGACAAGGCAAAGCTGTTCTCGCCGGAACCGGGGACGGCCTGAGGCGCCGCTGCGCGACACCTAGGCGACAGGACACGCGGGAAGCTTGACAGGGAGATCCCGAAACTGCGTCCACCGCCCGGCGCGACGTTGCGGCAGTCCTGATATGCGACGGATGTTGCAGATGATGGGGTTGTGCCGTCTTGCACCACTGTCACGGCATGCCCAAATCAGGTAAAATATGGTAGCGGGCGTGACGAACAATGCCCGGTGTGTCGCGGCGGCGCGATTCATTGAGCTGGCAGGGCCGCCGCCCCTGCACGGCGGTTCGTCAGGATTAAAAGGCGGTGGCCAGGACCGTTCCTCCGGGAGCCCGGCCTTGACCTGTCGACACCGCCGCGGGCGTTCAATCATGTTTCTGGAGGCACGAAGTTCGCCATGAAAGCGTCCGCAGACAGCGCGCGCACCCCAGAGACCCCGCCCTCCGGACCTCAAAATCCAGCTTCGGTGCGAAGCGACAGCGGCGCGGTTGGCACGGGAATGGCGGGCCCCGAAACGGCGTGTACCGGAATGACCGGTGCCGGCCCAGGCGCAGCCGCCGCGCCGGCGGGTGGCCGGGCCAAACCGTTGGCAGCCAGCCTGCCGGGCAGCGCCAAGGCTGCGGCGGCGGAGTCCGACACGGCAGCAACCGAGGCGAAGCCCGCGCCGAAACCGGCTGTCGCCAAACCAGTGGCGAAGCCCGCCGCGGTGCCGAAACCAACCGGCACGAAGGCGCCGCCCGCACCGGCCGCGGAGGAGGAAACGGCGCGGGAAGGGGCTGCGCCGCTTCCCGCTGTCGCCGAGTCGCCTGCGCGGATGGCGGCTCCGCCATCGCCGGATGGCCGGAAGGCAGCCGCGCTGCCGCCGCCCGCGGCCAGGCCGCCCGATCCGGATGCGCCGGCGATTAAGCCGCAGGAAACGGGGACGATCCAGGATGGCAGGATTCCTTCGGCCCAACCGGCCGAGGGCACAACCCAGGAGGCGAAGACGCAGGACGTGAAGACGGCTGAGGCGAAGACTGGCGAGGCGAGAACCGCCGACCCCAGGCCGATGAACGGGACGCAGGGGGCGCGTCCTGTCATGCCCCCGCGTGCCCTGGCCAAGGAGGAGAACTTCGTCGAGGGCGACTACGTCGTCTATCCGACCCATGGGGTGGGCAAGGTGGAAAAGATCGCCGTTGAAGACATCGCCGGCCATCGTCTGGAACTCATCCACATCACCTTCGAGGAAAACCGCATGACGCTGCGGGTGCCGGTCGCCAAGGCCCGCACCGCCGGGCTGCGCAAGCTGGCCACCCCGGCGAAATTCGACGAGGCGCTGGCGGTGCTGCGCGGACGCGCGCGGATCAAGCGCACCATGTGGTCGCGCCGGGCGCAGGAATACGAGGCGAAGATCAACTCCGGCGACCCGATCGCCATCGCCGAAGTGGTGCGCGACCTGCACCGGAACTCCGGCCAGCCCGACCAGAGCTTCTCCGAGCGGCAAATCTACGAGTCTGCCATGGACCGTCTGGCCGCTGAACTCGCGGCACTCGACGCCACCGACAAGGTGACGGCGGCGGCCAAACTGGTGAATTTCCTAAAAGCGGGCTGACGAAAAAGGGTCTGGCCCGGTCGGGCTGGAGCCTTTTTGTGCCTGCACAGCCGGGGCGCCGCCCCGCGCGTCCTTTCGGCACGGCAGTCTTTGCCCCCTGGCCCTCCACCCACGACTAGTGTTCCGGTCGCGACAAATGCGTCCGTCCCGTCGCGTGAATCGGAACACGAAATCAAGGGGCTAGTGGTCCGGCCCGACGGCACTATCCGTCGGAGTGGGAACACTAGCCCTTGTTAAGTCCTGGGATCAACAGGGAGGAGGGTCCGCGGGGGGAAAGCCGTGGCGTTGCTTACTCGCCGCTGCGGTTCCCGAGCAGAGACAGCAGCATCTGGAACAGGTTGACGAAGTTCAGATACAGGCCGAGCGCATCAAAAACGCTGCGCTTGGCGGCCTCGTTCGGACCATAGGCATAGGCGAACTCGACGAAGTCGGCCTTGATGCGCTGAGTGTCGTAGGCGGTGAGGCCGGTGAACACCAGCACGCCGATCACGCTGATGACGAACTGCAGGCCGGAACTGCCCAGGAAGATGTTCACCAGGCTGGCCAGGACGATGCCGAACAACCCCATGATCAGGAAGCTGCCAAGCTTGGTGAGGTCGGCGCGGGTGGTGTAGCCGAAGATGCTCATCGCCGCGAAGGTGGCGGAGGTGATGAAGAACACCCGGACGATCGAATCGTGCGTATAGACGATGAACAGCGTGGTCAGGCTGGCCCCCATCGCCACGCAGAACGCCCAGTACAGCGCCTGCACGGCGGTGGCGGACAGCCGGTTGACGCCGACATTCAGCACCAGGATGAAGGCCAGCGGGGCGAACATGCTGATCCACGCCAGCAGGGTCGGCTGATGCACCCTGAAGCCGCTCGGCGTGATGACGGCGGGGTAGAACGCATCCAGCAGGCTGGTGCCCGCGATGGCGTAGGCCACAATGCCGGTCAGCACCAGGCCGGACGCCATCCAGTTATACACCCGCAGCATGTAGGCGCGCAGGCCCGCATCCAGTACCGCGGCGGTCTCGGCTGCGCGGGTCGCGCCCGTGTAGGTCCGATAGTCGGGACTGAAAGCCATGGTCTGTGTTTTCCTCGTGATAGGGGGATCGGTTGCGCAGTTACATTTCGGGATAAAAGGGCCGCCGATCAAGCGAATTCGGCGTAACCTTTCGCCTATTCGTTCCGCAGCAGCGGCGCCGCGCGCACCCGCAGCGCCGCCGCGGTGCCGGCATAGCCGACCGCCAGCATCAGTGCCACGCAGCACGCCATCGTGATCGCCAGCCGCCCGGGCAGGAACGACCAGTCCGTCCCCATCACCTGATGGATCACGGCCCAGGACGCAGCCGTCCCCGCCAATGCGGCCAGCACTCCCGCCGCGATGCCCAGCACGCCGAACTCGACCAGCCAGGCGGCGCGGATCTGCGCCCGCGTGGCCCCCAGGGTCTTCAGGATCACCGCTTCCCGGACGCGCCGCTGCTGCCCCGCCGCCACCGCCCCGGCCAGCACCAGCCCGCCCGCGGCCAGCGTCACTGCCGCCGTCGCACCCAGCGCCGCGCCGATCCGGCTCAGCACGTCGCCCACGCCGGCCAGCACGTCGGCCACCCGGATGCCGGAGACGTTCGGCAGGGCATCCGTCACGGCGCGCAACAGCGCGGCCTGCACTGCCGGGTCGGCCCGCACCGTCGCGATATGCGTGTGCGGCGCTCCTTCCAGCAGGCCCGGACTGGCCACCAGCGTGAAATTAAGGCCGAGCGACCGCCAGGCGACATCGCGCAGGCTGGCCACCCGGAGGTCGATGTCACGGCCCAGCACGTTCACCCGCAGGCGGTCGCCCACCCGCACGCCCCAGCCGCGCGCCAGAGCGGCATCGAACGACACCAGCGGCGGGCCGGCATACTCCGCCGGCCACCAGGAACCCGCCACCAGGCGCGTGCCCTCCGGCATCGCCTGCGCATAGGTCAGGCCGCGATCGCCGCGCAGGGCCCAGGCGGTGTCCGGCGTCGCCGCCACGCGCTCGGCCGGCACGCCGTTCACCGCCACCACGCGCGCCCGCAGGCTGGGCACCTCGCGCAGGTCGCGCACGCCCGGCATGCCGCCGGCGATGCGGCGGAAAGCACCCAGCTGGTCGTTTTGGATGTCAACGAAGAAAAAACTCGGGGCTTCCTGCGGCAACTGCTCGTTGATTTGCTGACGGAGATTGCCCTCGATCAGGGCGACCGTGGCCAGGGTGGACAGGCCGAGCCCGACCGATACCAGCATCAGCGGCGTCGGCGCGCCGGGGCGGGTGAGATTGGACAGGCCAAGCCGCGCCCAGGGCTGCCGTGGTGCCGGCACGCGCGCCGCCAGCCGCATCAGCGCCCAGCCGCCGGCCCGGAACAGCAACAGCGTCGCCGCGGCGCCGAGACAGAAATACACGGCGAACCGGCGCTGCTCGGCGGCACCGATGGTCAGCCCGGCCAGCGCCAGCACCGAGGCGGCATTGGCCGCCACCAGCCAGGCCGGCGGGCGCGAGCGGTCCGGCATCAGCGCATCGCGGAACAGCGCCCCGCCGGGAATGCGCAGGGACCGCGCCAGCGGCCACAGGGAAAACGCCGCCGCGGTAAGCCCTCCGTAGCCGGCCGCCAGCAGCAGCGGCCGCAGGAACGGCCCGCACTCCGGCGCCACCGGCAGCACCCCGGCGAGCGCCGGCGCGGCCAGCGCCGCCAGCGCGGCGCCGGCCAGCAGCCCGGCCAGCACGCCGAGCGCCGCCAGCGCCATCACCTGCACCAGGCACACCGCGAACACCAGGCGCGGCGCCGCCCCCAGGCAGCGCAGCGTGGCGATGGTCCGTGCCCGTGCCAGCACCCAGGCGCGCACGCCATTGGCCACCCCGATGCCGCCCACCAGCAGGCTGGTCAGCCCGACCAGAGTCATGAACAGGCTGGTGCGATCGATGAACTCCGTCACCCCCGGCGCCGCCTCGCGGGCGTCGCGAATCCGCCAGCCGGCATCCGGGAACGCCGCCCGGATCGCCGCAATGGTCGCCTGGACATCCGTCCCCGGCGGCAGCAGCGTCCGCAGCGCATGCTCGGCGATCGACCCCGGCGCCAGCAGCCCGGTGCGCGGCAGCGCCGGCAGTCCGATCACCACCCGGGGTCCGAAGATCGAGGGGCTGGATACCCGGTCCGGCTCGCCGGTCAGCGCCGCCCGCACGACAAACTGTGCGTTGCCCAGCCGCGCCGTGTCGCCCGGACGCAGGCGGAGGCGTTCCAGCGCCAGCGGGTCCGCCACCAGCCCGTCGGCCAGTGCCGGCTGCACCGGGCCGGGCGGGTCGAGAGCCGCCGCGCCGAGCAGCGGCCAGGCACCGTCCACCGCCTTCAATTCCACCAGCAGGCGCTCGCCGGAAGGCGCGACCAGCATCGAGCGCAGCGTGACCGTATCGGAGACCCGCGCGCCGCGCCCGCGCAGCCAGTCGCGCAACGCATCGGGCAAGGGCTGCGCGCCGCCCTGCACCGACAGATCGCCTCCCAGGATGCGGGCACCATCCCGTGCCAGGCCGCGCTCGATGCCTTCCCGCAAGGACCCGACGGCCGCGATCACCGCGACGCCGAGCGCCAGACAGGCCAGTACGATGCGCAGGCCATGCACCCCGCCGCGGAGCTCGCGCTTGGCCAGCCGCAGAGTGAGTTTCATCGGCTAAGCAAGCAAGGCCAGGACTCCGCCCTGGACCCGCCCCGCGCGCGGAGCGCGCCTTCGGCATCCCGCGCGCGGAGCGCGCCTTCGGCATCCCGCGCGCGGAGCGCGCCTTCGGCATCCCGCGCGCGGAGCGCGCCTTCGGCATCCCGCGTGCGGAGCGCGCCTTCGGCATCCCGCGTGCGGAGCGCGCCTTCGGCATCCCGCGTGCGGAGCGCGCCTTCGGCATCCCGCGTGTGGAGCGCGCCTTCGGCACGACGGGTCAGTGGTCCCCTGACCCCATTCCTTAAGGAGTGGGTTCCAGGGGGCCACTGCCCCTTGGTGGGGGTCCAGGGGGCAAAGCCCCCTGGCCTTGTTTGCTTTTTTCCGCCCATCACCCCACCACCCGGCCATCGGCGATATGCACGATGCGTCCGCACCGCCCGGCAAGGTCGGGATCGTGGGTAATCAGCAGCAGGGTGCTGCCCCGCCGCTCCCGCAGCGCAAACAGCAGCTCCATCACGGCCCCCCCGGTGGCGCGGTCAAGGTTGCCGGTCGGCTCGTCGGCCAGCAGCAGCTGCGGCGCAGGGGCGAAGGCGCGGGCCAGCGCGACCCGCTGCTGTTCCCCGCCGGAGAGCTGGCCGGGCAGGTGGGTCAGCCGGTGGCCCAGCCCGACGGCGCGCAGGCTGGCTTCCGCACGGTCCATGGCCGCGGCGTCGCCCGCCAGTTCCAGCGGAATGGCCACATTCTCCAGCGCGGTCATGGTGGGGATGAGATGAAACGCCTGGAACACGATGCCGATGCAGGCGCGGCGCAGCCGGGCCAGCGCGTCTTCGGACAGGGTGGTCAGATCGTGGCCGGCGACCCGGACGCTGCCGGAGGTGGCGCGTTCCAGGCCGGCGAGCACCATCAGCAGGCTGCTCTTGCCCGAGCCGGAGGGACCGACCAGCCCGACCGCGGCACCGGCCTCGATGTCGAGGTCGATGCCGCGCAGGATGTTGACCGGCCCGGCGCTGGACGGCACGGTCAGGCACAGGCCGCGGACCTGCACGATCGGGCCGGTGGCGCGGGCGTCGGGCGCGGGGTGCGGAGGGGCAATGGCGTCCATGATAACGGGATATGGCCCTCGCCGGCGCTTCCTGGAAGCGGTGGCATCCGGGGGCCTGGTTTTCGCCCCCCTGCTTCTGGCCGCCCCGGTTTGGTCCGCGCCGGCCCGGGCGGCGCCGGTGCGGCTGCTGGTGCTGGGCGATTCGCTGGCGGCGGGCTATGGGCTGGCGCGCCAGGACGGCTTCCAGACCCGTCTGGCCGAGTCGCTGAAGGCCGCCGGGTACGACGTGGCGATCATCGATGCGGCGGTTTCGGGCGATACCACGGCGGGGGGGCGCGCGCGGCTGGGCTGGGTGCTGGCGGACGAGGCGGATGCGGCCATCGTCGAACTCGGCGGCAATGACGGGCTGCGCGGGATCGATCCGGTGGCCATCGAGGCGAACCTGGCGGCGATTCTGGACACCCTGGCGGCGCGGCGGATTCCGGTGCTGCTGTCCGGCATGCTGGCGCCGCCCAATCTGGGGCCGGAGTACGGGCGGGATTTCCGGGCGGTGTTCGACCGGCTCGGGGCGCGGGCGGGGATACTCTACGACCCGTTTTTCCTGGCGGGCGTCGCGCGCGACCCGGCGCTGAGCCAGCCGGACGGGCTCCATCCCAATTCCGAGGGGGTGCGGCGGATCGTGGCCCGGCTGCTGCCCCTGGTGGAGCGGCTGCTGGCGTCGGTGCGCGCGCCCTGAACGGGCTGTTGGGTGAGGCTGCGGCGATGAGGCTGTTCGTCGGTCTGGATTTTTCGTGGGATACCAAGCAGCTTCTCGCCTCATTGGCGGGCGGCATTCCGGGCGCCCGCTGGGTGCCGCCGGAGAACTACCACATGACCCTGCGCTTCATCGGCGAGGTGCCGGCGCACCGTGCCGAGGAGATCGATCTGGCGCTGGCCGCGCTGCGGGCGCGCGCCTTCCCGCTGGTGCTGGCCGGGGTGGGCACCTTCGCCAAAGGCGGGCAGGAAAACGCGCTGTGGGTGGGGGTGGAGAAGAACCCGTCGCTGGAGGCGCTGCGCAGCAAGGTGGAAACCGCGTTGCAGCGGGCGGGCTGCGAGCCGGAGCGGCGCCGCTTCACGCCGCACATCACCCTGGCGCGGCTGCGCGACGCGGCGGAAGGCAAGCTCGCCGGTTTCGTGCAGAGCCACAACCTCTTCCGCGCCGGCCCGATGCCGGTGGACCATTTCATCCTTTTCAGCTCGCGCCTGGGAAAGGAGGCGTCGGTGTACACGCCGGAAGTGGAATATGGGCTCCAGTAAAAGCTTGCCCGGGCTGGTGGTGCTGACCGGGGCGGGGGTCAGCCGCGAATCGGGGCTGGCGACGTTCCGCGATGCCGACGGGCTGTGGCACCGCGAGCGAATCGAAGACGTGGCGACACCGGAAGCGTTCCGCCGCGATCCGGCGCGGGTGCATGCGTTCTACAACGCCCGGCGGGCTCAGCTCGACACGGTGGCGCCCAATGCGGCGCATCTCGCCCTGGCCGAACTGGAGCAGGCCTGGGTGGCGCGTGGCGGGTTTTTTCTGCTGATCACGCAGAATGTCGATGACCTGCATGCCCGGGCGGGCAGCGAGCGGCTGCTGCACATGCACGGCGCGCTGCGGCGGGCGCGCTGCCTGGTCTGCGGCGAAGCCTCCGCCTGGCAGGGCGACACCGGACCGGACAGCCAGTGCCCGCGCTGCCGGCGGACGGGCGGGGTGCGGCCGGACATCGTCTGGTTCGGTGAAATGCCGATGCACATGGAAGAAATCGCCGCGGCGCTGGCAGCGTGCGGGCTGTTCGTTTCGATCGGCACGTCGGGGAATGTGTATCCGGCGGCCGGTTTCGTGGCCGAGGTCCGCGGGCGCGCCCGTACGGTGGAACTCAACCTGGAACCGTCCTCGGGCGCGGCGCTGTTCGACGAGGCCCGGCACGGACCGGCGACGCGGGTGGTGCCCGGGTTCGTCGCGGAGCTGCTCGCGCGCACCGGGTGATGTCCCGGACCCACCCCTGCCCGGACCGGCAGGGGTGGAGTCGCGCTACCGCCAGATCGGACGCCTGGCCTCGAACCGCGCCTGGGCGCGCGAGATGCCGAGATCCTGCAACATGCGGTCGTCCATCCCGGCGAGATCGCGGCGGGTGGTGTAGTTGCGCCAGGCCGCCGCCAGGCGCTGGCGCGCCGTGGCGCTGAATTCCGCCACGATGCGGCGGCCATGCGGCAGGGTCAGGAACCCGGTCAGGGAGATCGTGGTCATCACGGCATACTTCTGTGTTCGGGTGAAAGCGATGACCGGACCATGCCGGCGCGGCGGGAATAACGGAAATGAATTGTCTCGATTCTAGCCATCAGCTAAGCTGATACTTATGTCGCTTCCGCAGGGTCTCGACCCCGACCTGCTGCGCGCCTTCGCGTTCATCGCGGAGGACGGCAGCTTCACCCGCGCCGCCGGCCGTGTCGGGCGGACGCAATCCGCCGTGTCCATGCAGGTGCAGCGGCTGGAGGCGCTGCTCGGCCAGCGCCTGCTGCTGCGCGGCAAGGGCGGGGCTGTATCGCTGACCCCGCATGGCCAGTACCTGCTGGAACGTGCCCGCGAGATGCTGGCGGTGAACGACGCGATCTGGGCCGCGTTCCGTGCGCCGGTGATGCAGGGCACGGTGCGGCTCGGCACACCCGATGATTATGCCCTGCGCTATCTGCCGCAGGTGCTGAAGCGGTTCGCCGACAGCCATCCCTCGGTGGAGGTGGAGGTGCTGTGTGCGCCGTCCGAGGATCTGGCCGGGCATTTGCGGGCGGGCGAGCTCGATCTGACGTTACTGACCGAAGGCAACGAGCCGAAGGGCTGGCCCGCGTCCGAACTGTGGCGAGGGAAACTGCGCTGGGTCACGTCGGCCCGCCATGCGCCGCACCGGCTGGACCCGTTGCCGCTGGCGCTGGCGCAGCGCATGTGCAGCTGGCGCCATGCTGCGCTGGGAGCGTTGCAGCAGGCCGGCATCCGTCACCGGGTGGCCTATACCTCGGCGACGATGGCGGGCACGCAGGCGCCGGTGCTGGCGGGCCTGGCGGTAACGGTTTCCGCCATCGACTGGGTGCCGGAAGGGCTGCGGGCCCTGCCTTCCGGCGAGCGGCTGCCGGAACTGCCGGACACCGCCATTCTGCTGCTGAAGGGGCGGGAGGCGCGGCAGCCGGTGACGGATGTGCTGGAGACGCACATTACCGAGACGTTCCGGGCCGAGACACGGCGTGCGGCGGCTGCGGCGTGACAGGTCAACGGCTCCCGTGACGCCATCCCTTCATGAAGCGGGTCCAGGGGCCTTGCCCCTGGCGGAGGTGCAGGAGGCGGAGCCTCCAGCCGGGGTCCGGGGCTGCGCCCCGGCAGGTCGGGGGGATCGCATATAGCAGCCCTGGACATCGCCGCAGCCGAGGCAAGGTCCTGCACCCTGTGCCCCGACCTGCCGCTCGGCCCAAGGCCGACCTTCCGGGTTTCCGCGAGCGCGCGGCTGCTGATCATCGGCCAGGCGCCGGGGACGAAGGTGCATGCCACCGGCATACCCTGGAACGACCCTTCCGGCGACCGGCTGCGCGGCTGGCTCGGCATGGGCCGCGACATGTTCTACGACGCCTCCCGTATCGCCATTGTGCCGGCGGGGCTGTGCTATCCGGGCCGGCTGCCCAATGGCGGCGACGCGCCGCCAAGGCCGGTCTGCGCCCCGACCTGGCATCCGCGGCTGCTGCCGCTGATGCCGTGCATCGCCCTGACCCTGCTGGTGGGCTCCTATGCGCAGGCGCTTGCGCTGGGCCCGGGCGCGGTGGGCGAGCGGGTGCGGCAGTTCCGCACGGTCATGCCGCGCTATTTCCCGCTGCCGCATCCGTCCTGGCGGACAACCGGGTGGGAGCGCCGCAATCCCTGGTTCGGCGAGGAGGTGCTGCCGGCGCTGCGGGCAGCGACGGCGGCGGTGCTTGCCGCCGCCCCGGTCAGCCCATCTCCTGCTCGATAGCCTCGATGTCGTCGTCGCTGAAGCCGAAATGATGGCCGATCTCATGCACCAGCACGCTGGCGACCAGCAGATACAGATCCTCGCCGGCTTCGATCCACTCGGCCAGGATCGGCTGGCGATAGAGGAAAATCAGGTCGGGCATGCGGACGATATCATCGACGCTGCGCCGGTTGAGCGGCGTGCCATGATAAAGACCGGTGAGATCCCAGGGCGATTCGAGGCCGAGCTCGTCCAGCGTCTCGTCGTCCGGCATTTCCTCCACGCGGATGCCGACGCCGGCGGCGTGGCGGCGCAGCCGGTCGGGGATGGCGGCCAGGGCCCGCTCGGCCAATGCCTCGATGTCGGTGAGGTCGGGCGGGGTGGTGAAGGCGGGCTTGCGGATGGCATGGTGTGGCATGGCGCAACTGCCGCACGGGATGGGCCGGCGGTCAAGAGCGGCGATATGGAACAGGAGGACTAAAAATGGTCGAGCGACTGAACGAGGCGCAGCGCGGCGCTTTGGCGGAGCTGCTGCCGGAGTGGCGGCTGGCGGAAGGCCGGGACGCGATCGAGCGCAGCTTCCGTTTTGCCGATTTCAGTGCGGCCTGGGGGTTCATGAACCGGGTGGCGCTGCTGGCCGAGAAGATGGACCATCACCCCGAATGGTCGAATGCGTGGAACCGGGTGGACATTCTGCTGACCACCCATGATGCCGGCGGGCTGAGCCGGCGCGACGTGGCGCTGGCGCAGGCGATCGACGCGATCGGCCCGTAGCCGGAGCCGTCGCGCGGCACGGGGTCCGCGGCAGGCGGCATGGCGTCCGATCCCGGCGATATACCGTTTCCGCAACGGACTCGGGCGGTGCGCCGGGCGGCGGCAAGGCTGTGCGTGCTGCTGGGCTGGGCGCCGGTGCATGAGGTTCCGCTGCCGAACGGTCGTCGCGCCGACATTCTGGCGGTGCGGCCGGATGGCGGGTTTGTCTGCGTCGAAGTGAAGTCGGGCGTGCGCGACTTCCTCGCCGATCAGAAATGGCCGGAATACCGCGATTTCTGCGATGCGCTGTATTTCGCCGTGGATCTGGATTTTCCGCAGGATCTGCTGCCGGCCGGTACCGGGCTGATCGTGGCCGCCGGCCCCTCCGCCGATCTGGTGCGCGAGGCGCCGGAACATCCTCTGTCGGCCAGCCGCCGGCGCAGCCTGCTGCTGCGTTTTTCCGTCCTCGCTGCGACCCGGCTGGCCGTTTTGGAGGATCCGGGGGCAGCGGCGGCGCTGCGGAGCGCATTGCGGGCAGACTAGTCTAGAGCGCTTTCACCCTGACTGTAAACAGTCAGCGCGCTCTAGCTCTTTGTTTTGGCGAGCAACTTTATCGGCGGCTGTCGCCGGTCTGGCCGATGTTGCTCTAGAGCGCTTTCAGGCTGACTGTAAACAGTCAGCGCGCTCTAGCTCTTTGTTTTGGCGAGTAACTTTATCGGCGGCTGTCGCCGGTCTGGCCGATGTTGCTCTAGACCTTGGACCCCATTCCCTGGATTTCTCCGTCGCAGGCCCGGCCGATGGTCGCCAGATGGCGCGCCGCCGCACGGTGCGCGGCGGCTTCCAGGGCGCGGTATTCGGCCACCAGCGTGCTGCCGGCCTCGGTCAGTCGGGCACCGCCGCCGCCCGCGCCGCCTGCCGCGGTGCTGACCACAGGCCGGCCGAGGCGGCAGTTCATGTCTTCCACCAGTTCCCACGCGCGCCGGTAGGACATGTTCATCGCCCGGCCGGCCGCGGAGATCGAGCCGCAACGCTCGATTTCCTCCAGCAGCGCAACTTTGCCGGGGCCG
>Ga0326727_10008491_pt1 | contig 26016 bp, 29 predicted proteins | sample MB2enrmetagenome_FD_207643 | JGI IMG/M metagenome (GOLD analysis project Ga0326727, IMG submission 207643) | Lab enriched peat soil microbial communities from McLean, Ithaca, NY, United States - MB29MY | ecosystem: Environmental > Terrestrial > Soil > Wetlands > Peat | place: USA: New York...
CTGGTCCAGCGGTGGTTGCTTTTTCAAGTGCCAGCGCCAAGGCCATAGAAGTAGCAGAGTAACCATCAGGCATGTTCCGGCTAGGATCACGGTGGGCCCTTATTTCCGCGGCATGGCCGCGCGATCCAGCAGTGCAGCCAGGCTGTCGCCACCCGATGCCGTATCCGGTGGAACCAGCAGGATCGCTGTTCCCACGATGCGCTGCGATTCCTGTTGACGCCTCAGCTGCCAGGCGTGAAATTGTTCCTGTTGGCCGGTGACCTCGTCCAGATTCTCCTTCAGACGGGATTGGCACTGGGCAGTGAGGCGCTCAAGTTCCAATTGCAACCGGCTGGAGTCCGCGGCCTTGGCAGCTTCGAACTCCATCAACTGCTTCAGCAGGACATCCTCATAGTCGTTCAATGCTCTCTGGCGGGAAATTGCATCCGCAACTATGAAATTAAGGTCCACCCCGGCGGCTTCAAACGCCATCAAAAGAGCGTTTCGTTTCGCCTCTGGAGACATCGCCGCCAGACGTGGGCTTGCGGCCATTTGGGCAGCTCGCAGAATGTCATAGCCCAGCGGCGAAGGCTTGATGTGAGCATCCCTGTAAATGGTCTCGAGCGATGGCGCCGGATCAGGTGAAGGCTCGATCGGCTTCTGCACCAGAGAGGCGTCTTCAAGAGTAGAAGGCTTAGGATCGGAAGTGCGGTGGCCGTTGCTTTCGACTGCGAACATGTCGTTTGCTCCTGTCTCCTATTTATCGCCAAGATCCAGTCGCGGCGCCCCGCTCCAGAAGAGTCGGGAGGGCGCTGATAGCCGTCTGGCTTCCATTGGGAACGCAAAGCATGGCTGCGTCGGCGATGCGCTGGCACTCTTGCTGCTTGCGTCTTTGCCAGCCTCGCAAACTATCCTGCTCGCGGGCCACCTCGTCCAGGTTCGCGTGAATGCGCGCCATGTACTGGGCTGTGACATTCTCCAGCTCGGCCTGTATCTTGCGCACGTCCTCGGACTTGCGCGCCTCGAACTCCCTGAGCTGTTTTTGGAGAGCTTCCTCATGATCGTTCAGCGCGCGCTGGCGAAAGACAGCGTCTTCCAGCAGAAAGTCGATCTCGGCCCCGGCAGCCTCAAGCGCCATTAAGATAGAGTTCCGCTTTGGTTCGACGGACATCCCCGCAAGATGCGGACTGCTGACCATTTCGGCAACCTTCAGGATGCCGTAGCTGAGAGTGGGAGGCTTGATCGCGGCGTTTTGATAGACAGACTCGAAAGAATCAAACGGGCCAATTGGACTCGCGGCGGCAACCGCGGGCGCGGGGGTGCGCTCCGGTTGCTCAACCGGATGTGAGGCGCCATTAGCGCTTTCCTCTCGCGGCTCGTTCTCGGTATTGAAGCTCTGTAAGAAACGTTTGAACATAATGCAAACTCCGTCGAAGTTCCTACCTTTCGCCCGGACAAGATAGGTTGAAATGTTACGGCTGCGTCCTTGATATTGAATCTTGATCCGGGTTGAGGTGGGGGACCCCGAATGAACAGCCCCAGCCGGGCTGTTTGAGCATCACCCAGAGGCGTGGGTGCTGACTCGAATGTGACTTACTTTGAGGTAAAAGTCAAACTAAATCAAACCAAAATACAATTAATACAGAAGAAAGCAGTGATACTGTCAGATAAGTCAGACAGTTCCTGTTGTAAGTTCAGCGATAACTACGGACTCCCCGTTATCCTCTAACCGGCTATCACAGGCAGGCTGCATCGATGCCGGATGTGACTGGCACGCAACCACCACCTTGGTTTACGATCGAGGGATGCCCGTCGCCGTCACCTTACAGACTGTTTTCCCTCGCAAGTTGGCCGCGGTGAGGTGCCAGGTTGCGCCAGGTGCGGTTGGCTCGGCGTGGGGGCCGGCCCTAAATAAGGTCTGGGAGTTTATTCGCAGCACGCCGGGCCTGTGGACTGATGGCCACAACATTTTTCTCTACCAGCAACCGGCACAGGCGGGTGCGCCGATATTGTGCGACTTTGGCGTCCAGGTCACGCGCGCATTTGACGGCGCCGGCGAAGTCTACGCAACCGGAACGCCGGGAGGCGAGGCTGCCGTCGCGGTCCATCGCGGCCCATACCAGCGCATATACGAGGCCCACGACGCGATAAAAGAATGGACGGCGGCGCATGGGAGGGAATCCGCCGGACTGTCGTGGGAGATCTATGGAGACCCGGCGCCGGACCCAGCCGATACTGAGACGACGGTCGTGTACCTCTTAAAGTAGCTTTGTAAGCGTTCGGGTTAGGCGAGGTGAAGCAATAAAGGAGAAGCAATAAATTGGAACTGCGCCCCGCCACTAACTGAACTGGTATCAGAAGCTGGATGACTGAAGCCGATCGATTCGCGAGACTATACCGTCAATACAGCCTGAAGATCTTTCGTTTCGCCCTCCACATGAGTGGAAGCACGGCGACGGCCGAGGAGGTTACGCAGGAAACATTTGTGATGCTGATGGACCATCCGAAGCGCTTCGATCCGGCGCGCGGTGAGATAGGCCCTTTCTTGTTTGGCGTCGCGCGTAACCTGGTGCACCGGCATCTTGAACGAGGGCGTAAGTTCGAAGGCATGGAAGACACCGCGGAGGAGAGGTTCTCCAGCGGCGAAGACATTCTGAGGGACCTGACGCAGCGGGAAAACGTTCAAGCTTTGAGGGACGCAATCCTCGTGTTGCCTGCGAAGTATCGGGAGGCGGTGGTGCTCTGTGACCTGCATGAAATGAGCTACGAAGAAGCGGCGGTGGTGATGGAATGTCCCGTAGGGACAGTTCGGTCGCGGCTCAACAGGGCGCGGTCGATGCTGCTGGCTAGGTTGCAAGCGAGGTGTTTGGTATGAAATGCGGGGAAGTTCGGGAACTGTTGATGGAATCGGCGCGAGGCGGTGCTTCGGCCGGAGTGCTGCAGCACGTGCAGGAGTGCGCCGAGTGCAAGCGGGCTCTGCAGAACCAGAAGATGCTGAGCGCGGGAATGAAGGCCCTCGTGGCAAGCGATACGGATGCGCCATCAAGGGTAGTGGAGGCGGAACTGCTTGCGAGGTTCGCTTTGCGCGCACGGCCGCGCAGCCTGGCGTTGCCATGGGGAGCCGTCGCCGCGGCGGCCGCGATATTGGCTGGAGTCTTCATCTGGACAGCGCCGCGGCGGTTGGAAGAACCACTGCCACCTATCGCTGTGAAACCGCCCGAGCCCGTCTGGATGGCGCCGGTTGAACGCGCCTCCGTCGACCGTCCCAAACCCGCGCGCCGCAGGGTTCAACCTGCGAAGCAGGTTGCCGTTCAGGCAGAGGTGGAGTCTCCGTTTGTTCCGATTCCGTACGCGGCGCCCTTACTCGCAACCGAGCGCGCGGAGTTTGTGAGAGTGAACCTTTCCGCCACCGCTCTCGCGAGCCTGGGGATGCCCGTGTCGGGAGCTGCTCCCGATACGCGATTGAACGCCGAACTGATGCTGGGTGAAAACGGGTTGGCGCGAGCGGTGCGCCTGGTGAAATGACGAAACACACAAAAAGGAGAAAAAAATGAAGACGAAATGGATTCAATACGCAGTCTTTGCGGCAGCGGTTGTGCTGCGGACGCGCGCGTGGGCTCAGACAGAGCTGCCGCCGCCCGGTCCGGATAAGGCGTTCTTTTTCAAAACCACCATGGAACACAGCGGGATGGCGGTGAAGGCCGTGAAAGGCGCGCCCTATTCAGCGGACCAGACTACAACCACCACGCAGACTCTGGCGGACGGCAACCGGATCGTTCAGACGTCTACTGCCAAAGTGTATCGGGACGAGCAGGGGCGTTCGCGCGTCGAGCAGTCCCTCGGCAGCATCGGCACTTTGGCGTCCGCTGAAAAGCACACGCTGATTATGATCGACGACCCAGTGGCGGGTGTACGGTACAACCTGCAGCCGGAAATTCATAGCGCGCAGAAGATGGCCACGGTCGGTCCTCCACCGCCTCCCCTGCCGCCCGACGGCGACAAGCTTCGGGCGGAAAAGGTTGCTCACGAAAAGACTCAGATTTTCTTCTCCACAGCGTCCGGCCACGAGGGGACGGGTGGGATGGTCACCTTTGTTTCGGATTCGCCCGGCGTGAAGACGGCCGATGAAAACCTGGGCACTCAAACCATGGAAGGGCTGAGTGTCACCGGAACCCGAACCACAATCACCATTCCCGCCGGAGGGGAAGGCAATGAGTTGCCGATGCAGATTGTGGATGAGCGGTGGTATTCGCCAGATCTTCAGACCAACATCAAGACGATTCACACCGATCCGCGGATGGGGCAGACCGTGTTCACGGTAAGCAACGTGAGCCGCGCCAATCCGGATCCGTCGTTGTTCCAGGTTCCAGCAGATTACCAGATGACCGAAGGGCTGCAAATCCGGCGCGACGGGCATGATTGAAACCAAACCTCGCGAATTCGCGATTTCCGGCGAGTTCGCGGATCAGTGAGTCAGGCTAACTACTGGAGAATGAGTGCATTGGCAATGGCCCCGCCAATGCACTCATAAACTTATGGAACGGCCCGAAGATCTGCAAGAACTGCTGGGGAAGCATTACTCTGGGGCGCTGCGTTTGGCGCGCTCAATATTGCGGGAAGAGGAAGAGGCCGCGGATGCTGTACAGTCCGCTTTTGGGAACGTGTTGCGGAGCCTGGTCAATTTTCGCGAAGAATCCAGCTTCAGCACGTGGTTGAACCGGATCGTTGTGAATCAGTGCCTGATGCGGTTGCGTCAGCTTCGGCGGCATCCGTCGGTTAGCGTTGACGCTCTGGCGCTGGAACCGAGGCAGTTGCTTTATCCGGCGTCGCGTCTGCCCGGTCCGCATGAAGTATTGGAACAGCGTGAAGCCGCGGAGGCGATCGACCGAGCCGTGCGGGGGTTGCCGGAACGTTTGCGCCATGCCTGGGTATTGCATGAGTACGAAGGTCTCGATTTGCGAGGGCTCTCGGAGACATTAGGTATCTCGATCTCGGCGGCGAAGAGCCGCTTATTCCGAGCGCGCGCGGAACTGAGGCGATTGCTGACCAATATTATGGGTCCAAGGCAAGCGCTCGCGTAAGTTGCCCAGTATCTCCCCGGTGTGTCAAGTTACCCATCGGCTCGGCGTTCAGTGGGGCATACGGCGCAAGGCAGAGAGTCCCACCCTATCTAAGTCGATTGCTGTGAGCGTTCTCTGACGGGACCCACAAGTGCATAGCTGAGAACCAGTTGATCAGTCTACGCAAGGAGCCCGCCCATGGCGATTAGGCACATCTTATTTCCCACCGACTTTTCGGAGATGGCTAAGGCGACAGAACCCTATGTCACCCAGTTTGTCGAGCATTTCGGTGCGCGTGTAACTGCTCTTCACGTCATCGATTTGCCTGCGGCCTTTTACGGATTGTCCGCAGGTTACGTTGCCGGAACGGAAGAGGTCAGCACATTGCAAGATCGCGCCCGGCAGACCATGCAATCCGTATTGCCAGGGATTCCCGCGGAACGCGAGGTACAGTTGGGGGACTCAGCTTCCGTGATCGCCCAGTTCGCCGAAGCTAACGGAGTGGATCTGATCATGATGCCCACTCACGGTTACGGGCCATTTCGCCGAGCCCTTCTCGGGTCGGTGACAGCTAATGTGCTTCACGCGGCGAAGTGCCCGGTGTGGACGATGGCCCACCTGGACAAGCCGCAATCGGATTTGAGCCTGAACCCGAAGCGCATCGTTTGCGCAATCGACTTAGTCCCCGAAAGCGTTCAAGTGATCCAGAAAGCGCGCGACCTGGCGCGAGACTTCGGAGCTCAGGTGTGCCTTGCGCATGCGGTGCCTCAGGCTCGCAGCAACGGCCACGCGGAGGGGTCTATGCACCGAAACGTGGAACGGCAGACTTACTATACGGATCACGCGCGCCAGGAGATTGCCAGGATGCAGGCCTCCGCAGGAACCGAATTCACCGTATGTGTGGACGCTGGCCCGGTGGCGCCTATCGTTGCGGAGATCGCAAGAAAGAATCATGCCAATCTTGTGATCACCGGGCGCGGCGCTGTCGAACACTTCTTAGGGACGGTGCGCTCCCACACGTATCCCATCATCTATGAAGCCGCGTGCCCGGTGCTCAGCCTCTGACGCGACTATTGCAATCCATGTTTCTTGAGCTTGTATCGTAAGGCATCGCGGCCGATCCGGAGCAATCGGGCAGCCTGAGATTGGTTGCCGTTCGAGCGCTGCATGGCGTCCACTAACAGAAGCCGTTCGTGGGCATCGAGAGACTGCGAATCATCTCCCGGATGCACTCCCAATGGCGCGCCGTGATGCGTGGCGCCAATCTCAGCGCCGCGCGCTGGTGCGGAGTAGAGTCCTCGTACGTGGGCGGGTAGGTCGCTCACGTCGATCGTATCGCCCATGGCCATCATGGCCGCGTGACCGATGGCATTTTCCAGTTCACGGACATTTCCAGGCCACGCGTGGCGCGCGAGCGCGATCTGCGCGCGGTGCGTGAGGCCCCGAATGGACTTGCCATAGAGTTGCGAGAACTTCGATATGAAGTGCCGGGTGAGTAGCGGGATATCTTCCGGCCGCTCCGCCAATCGCGGCGTTTGGATTTCGACCATCGATAGCCGGTAATACAGGTCCTCGCGAAATTGCCTTTCGGCTATGGCCGCTGGAAGATCGTGGTGGGTAGCGGCGATCACGCGCAGATCGACGTGCTTCGTCGCGAGCGATCCAACGCGTTGAACCTCCTGATTCTGCAATGTCCGCAGAAGCTTGGACTGAGTGGACATCGGCATGTCGCCGATTTCATCCAGAAACAGGACACCGCCACTCGCATATTCAATCAGACCGATTTTGTCCTGGGTAGCGCCCGTGAACGCGCCTTTGACGTGGCCGAACAATTCGCTTTCAAACAGCGTTTCCACCACCGCGGAACAATTCAGGACAACGAACTTGCCTTTGGCCGGGCAGAGCTTATAGAGAGCCTGGGCGACAAGGTCTTTGCCTGTTCCGGTTGGCCCGGTGATCAGGACCGTGCGGAAATGCGGGGCCACCCGGCGAACTCGAGAAAACAGCTCCAGCATCTGAGGGCTGTTGCCGATCATGCCCTGGAATTGCGAAGCTGCCAGGAGTTCACCTTCAAGCGCCAGGGCGCGCTTCCGCTCGTTCGACTGGTTGACCAACTGACCCACGCGCTCGCGCAGGGTGGAGATGGACACCGGCTTATTCCAATAATCTGAGGCGCCGCGCCGGATGGCTTCTACAGCGGATTCGCTGGAGTAATGGGCGGTCATCAAAATGACGTCGATGGCTGGATCGAATTCCATGATGCGATCCAGCACTTCGAGTCCATCGAGCTTGGGCATTTTCAGATCTGTCAAAACAATCTGCGGATGCTTCTGATGGACCAGTTCCAAGCCTTCCTCGGGATCCGATGCCGTGTAGACTTCGATGCCGGTTTGCGCAAGTGCCGCGGACAGCATCTCCAGGCTCCCCGCATTGTCGTCGATAATGATGATCGCCAGCCTGTTGATGTTATCGGACATGATTCAGAAGGCGTTTGATTTCGCTGCGCAATTCGCCAAGCCTTACCGGTTTCGTGATGTACGCGGTGAACCCTTCCCTGAGCGCGCGCTCGCGGTCCCCCAGCATGGCGCTGGCCGTGAGCGCGATCACAGGTATTGTAGACCATTCGGGCCTGGCCCGGATCTGGCGGACCACCTCAAATCCGTCCATCACCGGCATATGCAAATCGAGCAAAATCAAATCTGGTGGGTTGCCTTCCAGATGAACTAACACCTCGGCTCCGTTTTCTGCCTCGTCCCCTTGGTGGCCGGCGCTTTCCAACATCGAGAGAATCAGCTCCCGGCTCGCGGCTCGATCATCGGCGACTAAGATACGGGCCATGCGATGATCTCCCTGTCTGGTATGGTGAACGAGAATCGGCTGCCCCTTCCAGGTTCGCTTTCCACCCACACGCGCCCGCCGTGCTCCTGTACCAGATGTCGCGTGATGGCGAGGCCTAACCCGGTGCCTTCGCGGATTCCCCGCGTCGTGGAGCCCGCCTGGTAGAACTTATCAAAAATGGCTTCGTGCTCCTCGGGAGGGATGCCAATTCCGGTGTCGCTGACTGTAAACCGCCACGAGCCTGAGCTTTCGCGCGCCACTTCGACGGCGACGCGCCCGTGCTCGGGTGTGAACTTGACGGCATTGCCCAGAAGGTTTAGCAGGATCTCCTTAAAGCGCACTCGATCCGCGCAAAGCTCTATCGTCCCGTTTAAGCCGTGGCTCAGTTCAATAGACTTCTGGGCAGCTCGGGGCCGCATGCTCGCCAGCACTTCCTCGATTGAGACGCCGGCGTCGAACGTCTCGCGGTGGAGTTCCAGGCGTCCTGATTCGATCTTGCTGAGATCCAGAATGTCGTTGATCAATTCCAGTAGGTGCAGCGAGTCCCGCAGAATATGCTCGACGAAGCGCTTCTGCTTGTCGTTCAGGGGACCTTGCATTTGTTCGGAGAGCAACTCGGAGAAGCCAATGATGGTGTGCAGCGGAGTGCGCAACTCATGGCTCATGCTGGCGAGAAACTCGCTCTTGAGCCTGTCTGACTTCTCGATTTCGCGATTTCGTTTCTGCAGCTCATCGTTCTTGTGAGCCAGTTCGCGCGCGAAGGCCTCACGTATTTGCAGCAGCTTCTCTTCTGTTGCGTGCCGGTCGCTGGTATCCCGAACAATCGCGATCACCCGCTGCCCTTCTTCGCTATCCACGGGACTGAGGCTGATCTCGACTGGAAAACGCTCCATATCACGCCGGATCGCTTCGAGCTTGAGGCCGCTTCCCATGGGCCGGGTGCTGGGATGAGCGTCGTAGTGTTCCCGGTGCTGTTTGTGGCGGGCCCGCATAGCGCTGGGCAAGAGGTTGTCGACCTCAAGGCCGACCAACTCCGCGCGGGCATACCCGAACATCCTTTCGGCGATCGCGTTCGCAAGCACGATCCGGCCCTGCCGGTCTATTTCCAAAATGGCGTCGGGTGCCGCTTCGAGTAGCTCCCGGAACCGTCGCGCCGAGCGCGCCTCATCTTCTTCCTTATGCTGCAAGGTAACGTCCTGCAGAACGTACAGCGCGCCGGGTCGCTGCCCGGGAGCCTCGTTCCAGTCTGAGGCCCGTACGCCCACGATGATCTGCTCGCCGCATTTAGTGCGGAGCATCACATGCAACTGAGCGTCCAAACCGCGGGATTTGCCGGGTGAATGTTTGAGAGGGAAGGGAAGCGGCTGGCCAAGCGTTTCCTCGCTCGACCAGCCCAACATTCGGTGGGCGGAGGGGCTCCAAAACCGAACGAGATTCCGGGAATCCAAGCCGATCACCGCCAGACTGCCGGCGCTTGTTGCAAGATCAAACAACCGTTCCCAGTCTTGAAACATCTACCAGACAATCTAACAGTAACGGAGTCATGGACTTGTCATGCAGCCGCGGCGGAGACCGCCACGGGTTTCGACGCGGCCTTGACGGCCGTAGGCGCATCGATTCGTAGCACACCCTTGTCGAGCCTCGCCGTCACTTTGTCCGAGTCGATGCGCGCCGGAAGATCGAAACGGCGGAAGAGCGATTTCTCGCTGAAGTCGCAAAAATGTAGATTGCCATCTTCTTTGGAATGTTCGTGTTTCGAATGTTCGTGCCTGGAGTCCGCTCGAATGATCAATGCCTCCGGCAGGGCCGTGATTCTGAGGTCCTTCTCATCAAAGCCTGGAACCGACACGGACAGGTGATGGGCGCCATCCTTTTCCACCAGGTCCGCCTCCGGAACCAGCATCAGATCGCGCTCGGCTTTAAACCAATCGTCGAGCGAGAAACCATCAGCTCGACCGCGGCTCTGGAATATCTGAAACGCGCGATCGCGAATGCGTTCGGCCAACGCGGTTGTTTCTTCAATCAGAGACCGGAAGTCATTTCCGTTCTCACTGACCTTCTCAACGGCGACATTTGACATTTTCTTGTTCTCCTTTCACTCCTTACAATCAGACTGCGTGCAAGAGCCGCGCCAATGCAAAAGGACTGATTCGACGGGCTGTCGCGGGGATTGAACGCAGGCTTGCGCCGTTTGACTCAACCGATGCGCGGATTGGCGCAGACGATCCGGCGCCGAGGGTCTCCCGGATCGGGACTTTTGGACCACAACATGCAGTCAAGAGGTAACATGGCCGCACCGATCGTGATCTTCGTTGGCGACTTTTCGGGTGAACGAATTGCATTGGGCGACGCCGCCAGCCGTTTTGGGTGGGGCGTACAACGGGTAGCCGACCTCGACTCTCTGCAAAGAGTGTCGAGCGAAGCCGATATAACCGCCGTTTTTGTCGACCAGCGGACACCGGGTACATCCGACGCCATCCGGCTCCGGCGGATACGGGCTCTTCTTCCGAACGCCCGCATTACTCTATGTTGCCCCATCCAGTGGATTTTCGATTTTGACCCGGACGAATTGGGTGTGTTTCACGCGATTGCCCGGCCTTTAAAGATCGAGGAGCTGACGACCAGCATCGGCTTTGTTTGGGAGGCCTGGTTGCGGGAAAATGCTCGGTCGAGAGCCGTCGCGGCAGCCTAGGCTGAGATTAGCGGACTGCGGCCTCAGGTAGTTCCATCTGGTCGATCAGCCGGTCGAGCTCGGCCCAATCCGTGAATTCATAATCTCTTGTGATGTCTGGGTTCATCCCGGCCTTTCGCGCAATTCCGGCCATGACGAAGCGTAGTACCCGGTTGTACCGGGTAAACAAGAGAGCTCCGGCAACGGCTTGAATGTGGGTGGGGCGCCATCCCGTTTCGCTCAAGAATACTGCAATCATTTTTTTGGCATCGGCGCCGGCGCGCGCGCGGTTCTCAGGTGTCGCGGCTGCATCCTCCGCGGCCGCCTCGGAAAGGCTGATCGACAGGAAAACGCTGGGAATCAGAGAAATTTCCGAGACGTGCCGCTTTACGAACTGAGTCATTTCTCTCTCGTGCCGCCCCAGGTGAACGGAGGCAGCGATGATGACTGCCGCGTAGCTGCCAAGCCAGATTCCAGATGGGATGCTTGCGACATCGGTTACATCGACCGCAAATCCTCTCCCGCGCGCTGTTGCGGCCACATGTTCCGCGATACGCCGCGTGTAGCCCTCGCGAGTGGCGTATAAGACAAGGACTGGTTTCATGGTTTGTGGTCGTGCAACTTCATCGCCGGAGTGAACCTGTGCCGCAAGTCTTTCGGGCTTGCACGTGCAGTATTCCGGGCAGGCCGGTGTTGAGGCCGAGGAGGCTTTCATGAAGGTGGACGATTTGATGGTAAAGACAGTAGCGTTCTGCAGCCCCGAAGATAATCTCGCACAACTAGCGTCGCTGTTCTGGAAGCATCGCTGCGGAGCGCTGCCCGTAATTGACGACGAAGGCACGGTGGTCGGCATGATCACCGATCGAGATGCGTGCATTGCGCTGGGTACCAGGAATATGCCTGCTTCTCAGGTGAAGGTGAGGGATGTCTCGGCGCCTCGCTTCTTTTCATGCGCGCCGGAAGATGAATTACGACGGGCGCTGCATACGATGGCGTCGCAGGAGGTCCGTCGCCTTCCCGTGGTGGACGAATCCGGCAAGCTCAAAGGCATCCTGTCGATTGACGACGTCATTCTCAACGCGAAGGCGGGTTCCAATATCGACTTTACGGAGGTAGTGACTACCCTGCAGGCGATCAATTCCCATCGTGGGCACGAACGCACGGAAGTTGCATGCACTGTCTGATTGGTTTAATCGCGGCATGGCTGGCTCTCGCCGGCGTTCCAGCGAAAGACGTTCCGCGAGTGCCGATCCTGGTGTACCACCGGCTGGGGCCGGGCCGCACGGACTCGATGACCGTGACTACCGAGCATTTCCGGCAGCACCTCGAGTTGCTAGGCAAGCAAGGATTCACCGTGATCCCGCTCGCGGATTTCGTCAACTGGCGTCTGGGACGAGGACCGCAGCCTCCGCCGCGGGCGGTCGTCATCACGTTCGATGATGGCCACAAATCCGTTTTTCAGTATGCACGCGCTCTGATTCAAGCGTACCGGGCGCCGGTGACTCTGTTCATCTATCCGTCCTGTATCTCGCGGGCGAGCTACTGCCTCACTTGGGAGCAGCTGTCGGAGTTAGAGGCGAATCCCTTGTTCACAATCGAGTCGCATACAACTTGGCATCCCAACTTCAAGACGGAGGCGCGCGTTCGGAGCCCCGAGTCCTATCAGCAGTTTGCCGAGAGCCAACTGCGCGGATCGCGGCTGGTCCTGGAGCAGCGTATGAAGCGTGACGTGAAATGGCTGGCGTGGCCATTCGGTATTTACGATTCGTACCTGATGGATCTGGCCAAGCAAACAGGATACGAAGCTGCTTTTTCCATTGATTGCAGAGCCGCCACGTTCAGCGATCCGCAATTCTCGATTCCGCGCTGCCTGGTTTCCGACGATTATTCCGGCGCCCGGTTTCTGCAGTTTCTGGACGCCGCGATCCGGAAGGGAAGTCAATGAGATTTCTCGCTGCGTTTTTCATCCTCGTTTTGGCCAACGCGAGTCCGCCGCAAGGAATTCGTGGAAGGGTGGTTGACGAGGTGACACGCAAACCGATCGAGGGTGCGTGGGTGGTCGCCGGTGAGCTAGTGACACGTACCAGATCAGATGGAACCTTCGAAGCCGTCGCGAACAAGCCCGACCAGGTGAGAGTTCGCGCCGTTGGCTACGCGCGGGTTAGCGTAGCGGGCGATATCAAGAAAGATGTCGGTCTCACGCCATTGCGCGTCCGGGGCCTATATCTGTCGTTTTGGGGGGCCGGGTCAAAGTTGATTCGGAGCCACGTGCTCGATACAGCCGCGAAGGCGCACTTGAACGCGATTGTGGTGGACATCAAAGGGGACCGCGGCTTCATCAGCTGTCCCATCCATTCCGATCTGGCCAAGGAGGCCGGCGCCAACCGGGTCGTCACGATGCCTGACCCGGCGGCGTTCGTCGACGATCTTCACAAGCGAGGGTTATACGTCATCGGCAGGATTGTTGTTTTCAAAGACAATCCCGTCGCTCGGGCTCGCCCCGATCTGGCCGTCAAAACGGGTTCGGGCGGTCTCTTTATCGACCGCGAAGGCCTGGGATGGACAGACCCTTTTGATCGGCGTGTTTGGGACTACAACATTCAAATTGCATTGGAGGCGGCCCGGAACGGATTCGATGAAATCGAATACGATTACGTTCGGTTTCCGGACCGGAAGGATTTGCGGTTCGCGAAGGAGAGCACTGAGGCGAACCGGCGGGAAGCAATTTCAGGTTTCCTTGAATTGTCCCGGAATAAGCTCGCGCTGAGGAACGTAGCTCTTTCGGTCGACAATTTCGGATACGTTTGCTGGAACCTGAACGACACAGGGATTGGACAATGCCTGGCGGATAGCGGGGCCTTCGCCGACTATCTTTCGCCGATGCTTTATCCGTCCTCATTTCAGTTTGGGATTCCGGGGCTTCGCAACCCCGTTTCCGATCCGTACAAGATTGTCCATGCCTCGTTAGAACGGGCGAAGCAACGTACCGGGTATGCGGGAATTGTGTTCAGACCCTGGCTGCAGGCGTTCAGCGACTACGCCTTCGATCACCGGAAATTCGGCCTCACCCAGCTTGAGCAGCAGATCAGGGCTGCCGAAGATTCCGGCGCAAGCGGCTGGCTGCTTTGGGATCCCAGGAATGTTTACGATCCGCCCGCACTGGCGCAACTCGCTCCCCAGTTGTGGTGGAAGAGTCCGCCAGAGAGAGGCGGAACCTTGGACACTGGAAAGCCCAGTTCCCGTTAAGCCGATCCATTTCACAAGAAAGTCACAGTAAAATGTAGTGAATGGCCGCACTCGAGATCGCCTCGCACGAAGATCGGTACCGGCTCCTGCTGGAAATATCGCGCATTGTAAATGCGCCGCTGGAGCTAGCCGATGTTACCGACGCGATTGCCAAGGCTCTGAAGCCGCTGGCCGCGCTGGACGTCCTGGTATTGGTGACCGTTGAAGAAGGTAAAGTGCAGACGCGATCCATCCATATCGACGGGTTTCCGCGGAAGGAAGGCGATACGATCGCGGACATCGCGGCGCGCGCGGTCAACCTCACGCGGGAGGAAATTGAAAGCCGGATGCCCACCGTGAAGCCGCTGGCGGGTACGAATCTGGAGCACGCGGCGCGGCTCGGCAGGCCCTATGTAGTCAACCATCTGACCAGGTCCAATATCAAGTTCGAGATGGAAGGGAAGCTTCTCGGGTTCGGAGTCAAGGCCTATGTCCTTTGCCCGCTCATCGTCCGTGATCATTTGATTGGCGCTCTCTCCGTGAGCCGGCGGGTGGCTGATAGCTTTACCGATGAGGAAGTGAACCTGTTCGGCGACGTCTCCGGCATTGTGGCGACCGCGCTTTCGAATTCTCTGGCTTACTCCCAAATACAAAGGTTGACCGACCGGCTGCAGGCGGAGAACGTTCTCCTGCGCCAGCGCATCGCCGATGTGGACGAAGACGATGAGATGATCGGCGATTCCGGGGCCATCCGCCGCGTGCGGGCCGCCATAGACAAGGTTGCGCCCACCGATTCCACCGTGCTGATTTTTGGCGAAACGGGAACTGGAAAAGAGCTCGTGGCGCGGGCGATTCATGCACGGTCGTCGCGATCGAAGAGAAATCTGGTGAAGGTGAACTGCGCCGCGCTCCCCGAGGCCCTGATCGCTTCCGAGTTGTTCGGCCACGAACGCGGTGCTTTCACGGGAGCGGTGCAGCGGCGCATCGGCCGCTTTGAGATGGCGGCGGGAAGTTCGCTTTTTATGGACGAGATCGGCGAGGTTCCGCCGGATGTGCAGGTGGCGCTTCTGCGCGTGTTGCAGGAGCACGAGTTCGAAAGGCTGGGGGGCACCCAAACTATCAAGACCGATGCGCGGTTAATCGCAGCCACCAACCGGAACCTGCAGCAGTCCATTGCCGAAGGTTCTTTTCGAAACGATCTTTATTATCGTCTCAACGTCTTTCCCATTGAGGTGCCCCCGCTAAGAGACCGGCGCGAGGATATTCCCCGGCTGGTCGAAAGCTTTGTCAGCCGCTATTCGGCGCGCATCGGCAGGCGCATTCGCGAAGTGGAGCGCGCCACCATGGATTTGTTTCTGCGATACTCCTGGCCGGGCAATATCCGTGAATTGCAGAATGTGGTGGAGCGTGCCGTCATTTTGGCGGAGGATTGCGTGCTGCGGGTAGATCCGCAGGCGCTCATTGCTCCTGCTCCGTCGCTGGTGAGGCCGTTTCTCCCGGAAGGCGAAACCCATGGGAATGAATTGCATCAGAACGCGCTGCGGCAGCAGGAACGCGAGATGATCGAGACGGCGCTCTCGCATTCACGCGGGCGCGTGGCCGGAGAGCGCGGTGCGGCGGCGCGCCTGGGATTGCCCGCTTCTACCCTCGAATCCAAAATACGTTCGTTGGGAATCGATAAGCACCGTTTTAAGTCCCGAACGGGTGCTCTAGTGAAGCGCTCTGTGGCGTGAACAGTTCGGCGCCGTTCTCGGTGATGTGCATGTCGTCTTCCAGGCGAATACCGAATTCGCCTGGAATGTAGATTCCCGGTTCATCGCTGAAGGTCATGTTCGGCGCTAACGCTAGCTTATTTCCGCGCACCAGGTAAGGCCACTCGTGGCCGTCCATGCCGATCCCGTGGCCCACGCGATGCGTGAAGTATTTATAATCCGGCCCGTAGCCTGAGGCCGTGATTACGTCCCGCGCGGCCGCGTCCACATCCCCCGCGGCGACGCCGGGCCGCGCTGTTTTCAATGCCGCGGCCTGCGCCTGATGAACAATGTCGAACACACGCCTCATTTTGTCGCTCGGTTTACCAAGTACAAAGCTTCTGCTGATGTCGGATTGATAGCCTTCCACGGTGCAGCCATCGTCGATCAGGATGATCTGCCCTTCGCGAATGATCTGCGGTTGCACCGAGCCATGCGGCAGTGCGGAATAGATACCCACCATCACGCTGGCTTCTCCCGGAAAGCCGAGCTGCCCGTATGCGGATGAGATTAGCGAACCGAATTCCCGCTGGGTCATGCCGTCATGCAGTTGCCGCCATGACCATTCGTAGGCCTGTAAAGTGGCTTGATTCGCCAGGCGCATCAGATCGAGTTCATGCGCACTCTTGATCATGCGACAGCCGGCCGTGATGGGAGTAGCGCTCGTTACTGTCGCGGACGGAATCGCTTTCCCGATTCCGTCCGCAAAGACGAAGGTCACCCGTTCTTCGATTCCGATCTGGCCGGTGGCCATGCCGCGCTCCTTGAGTCCGAAGGCGACACGCTCGTACGGGCTTTCATCCTCTTGCCATGTGAACACTTGGCGGCGGTCTGGCCCAAGGCCGGCCGTGATCTGCTCGCGCGCGCGATCTTCCTCGAAGGCGGGCGAAACGAAGAACGGTTCGCCGCGCTTCGGGATGATCATCACAAACAGCCGCTCGCTGTTCCACCAGCGGATTCCCGAGAAGTAAACGAGGGACGTACCGCCGATCAGGGTGATCGCGTCAATGTTTTTCTCCTGCATCAAACGCTGCGCATGGGCGATACGTTCGAGGCGCTCGGCGACGGTGATGGGTTTGGCTTCAGCCGATCGGTTCTTCAGACTGGGCGCGGAGGCTTTGACCGTGGCGGCCGTTAGAGCGGCGGTGGAAGTGGCAAGCCAGTGGCGGCGGGTGAGCATTCCGTTATGGTAGCTGGAACGGCGAGCGCGAAGCCGCTGCATGCCTGTTTCGCAACAAGTAAACTGAAGTAAGTGCCAACCCGAAAGAAAGCTTTGATTACCGGAGTGACTGGACAGGATGGCTCTTATCTAGCCGACTTCCTCCTTAAGAAGGGCTATGAGGTCCACGGCATTCTGCGCCGCGCCAGCACTTTCAACACGGAGCGCATAGATCACCTGTACCGGGATCCGCACGACGCGAACGCGCGGCTCCTGCTGCATTACGGCGACCTGACCGACGGCAGCGCGCTCCGGCGAGTTCTCTTCAAAGTGCAACCGGATGAGGTCTACAACCTGGCGGCTCAATCCCACGTGAAGGTTTCTTTCGACCAGTCGGAATACACAGCGGACGTGGTGGCAACCGGCACTCTCAGGCTGCTGGAAGCGCTGCGCGATTATCTCCCGGAAGCCGGAAAACCCGTGCGCATTTATCAGGCAGGCTCGTCGGAAATGTTCGGAGCGGCTAAGCCTCCGCAGAGCGAGACCACCCCGTTCTACCCGCGCAGTCCCTATGCTGTCGCCAAAGTGGCGGCGCACTGGTATTGCGTGAATTATCGCGAAGCCTATGGGATGTTCATCAGCAATGGAATCCTCTTTAATCACGAAAGCCCCATGCGAGGCGAGACCTTCGTGACTCGAAAGATCACCAGGGCCCTCGGAAGGATCTATTGCGGGTTGCAGGACCAGTTGTATCTGGGCAATCTGGACGCTCGGCGCGACTGGGGTTTCGCCGGGGATTACGTGGAAGCCATGTGGCTCATGCTCCAGCAGGATTCGCCAGGAGACTTCGTGGTTGCCACCGGTGAGTCGCATTCCGTCAGTGATTTCTTGGATGAAGCTGCTGGACTTCTTGGCCTCGACTGGACGAAGCTCGTGACCATCGATCCGCGCTATAAACGTCCCACCGAAGTCGATTTTCTGATGGGAGACGGATCTAAGTTCCGCAGCGCAACGAACTGGGCGCCGAAGGTTTCTTTTAAGCAACTGGTTCAGCTAATGATCGACCATGACGTTGAGTTGGCGCGCCAGGAAAGTACCTTGAAGCAAGCGGGCCACGTAATTCCCATGCGCGGTCTGGCCAATGGATAAATCCGAGCGTGTTTTCCTTGCCGGACATCGCGGGTTGGTCGGTTCGGCTATCTTACGGCTACTGAGCTCCGAAGGGTTCTCGAATGTGCTGGTACGAACCAGACGGGAACTGGACCTGACGCGCCAGGCTGAAGTAGAAGCCTTCTTTCTCAGAGAGCGCCCGGCCTTTGTCTTTCTGGCGGCCGCCAAGGTAGGTGGAATCCAGGCCAACAACACGCGACGCGCAGAGTTCATTCTTCAGAACTTGCAGATCCAGACGAACGTGATTGACGCTGCTTACCGGTCCGGCGTCCAAAAGCTGGTGTTTCTGGGTTCTTCGTGTATCTATCCACGGAACGCGAAGCAACCTATGAAGGAATCCGAGCTACTCGCAGGACCACTGGAACCAACGAATGAACCTTATGCCATCGCGAAGATCTCCGGCATTAAAACATGCCAGGCCTATCGCGACCAATACGGGTTCGATGCCATTAGCTTGATGCCCACTAACTTGTATGGGCCGTTCGACAATTTCGATCTTGAAGGGTCGCACGTTGTTCCCGCTATGATTCGCAAATTTCACGAAGCGAAGCAAACGGCTAAACCATTCGTAGATCTCTGGGGAACCGGCTCACCGATGCGTGAGTTCCTTCACGTGGATGATATGGCGGCGGCCGCTCTGTTCCTGATGCGGAACTATAGTTCCAGGGAAATCATCAACGTCGGTACAGGCAAAGAAGTAAGCATTCGCGAACTGGCGGGACTTATCAAGCAAGTGAGCGGATTCAGCGGCGAAATAAGGTTTGACAGCTCGAAGCCGGATGGCACTCCGCGGAAACTGTTGGATGTCGGCCGGATTCATGATCTCGGCTGGCGTGCAAAGGTCTCGCTAAGGGAAGGGCTTGAGCGCACCTATGCTTGGTACGTCACTCAAAGCGCAGGATACGCAGCTTCTGCAGCGCCCACAGCGGAGGCAACATCGTGACCACCACTAGGTAGCGCTTCCACAAACGCCTCGGTTCGCGCGTCAACCGGAAAAACCATTCCAGGCCCGAACGGCGCATCCATACCGGCGCCTGCTCAATGCGGCCCGCGTGGAAATCGAACGCCGCGCCAACGCTCAGCAGAACCAAACCGGGAAGCTTGTCTCGGTGCGCCAGCATCCAGGCTTCCTGCTTCGGCGTTCCCAAACCCACGAACACGATATCCGCGGCCGAATCCAGAATCTGTCTCACGTGTTCTGCGTCTTCTTCCGGAGTCACTGGGCGGAAAGGGGGTGAGATCATTCCGCAGACCCTCAACCCCGGAAATTTTCCCCTCAGGTTGCGCGACAAAGCTTCCAGGGTGTCCGGACGCGCGCCGTATAAAAAGATGCGGTGGCCTGCTTCGGCCGCTCGCTCACATAAGCAGAGCATCAAATCCGGACCGTAAACGCGGGTCTGGCCTGCCACCCCAAACGACCGCATGGCCCACACCACGGGCATACCATCGGGCGTCGAAATATCGGACGAATTCACGGTGTCTCGAAACCGCTTTTCGAAGAAACCGGTAACGATACCGTTTCCGTCGGTGAGAGTTACAAAGTGGGCCGGACCGCCTGCGCCTAACCGGCGTTCCTCCACCCACGCTTCACAGATATCGGTAACCTGCTCATAGCAGGTCGCGCTGATCCCGACTCCCAGAATGGACTGTTTGGGTGGCAACGCAACAGAAGTGATCACCCTTTTTAGGATACAGTGTTACCTATGGCTTATGAAGCTCCGGCTCCGTGGATGGTAACCACGTCCAACCAACTAGAACACTTTCGAGTAAAAAACACATTGGGAATCGTGCGCGGCATCACCGTCCGTTCCCGCTCCGTGCTCGGTAACATCGCGGGCGGATTGCAAGCCTTGGTGGGCGGTAATATCACGGTGTACACCGAGCTTTGCGAGCGAGCGCGGCAGGAAGCGTACGAACTAATGCTGGAACACGCCGGGCAAATGGGCGCCAACGCCGTCATCGCCATGCGCTACGACGCGAATGAGATTATGCAAGGGATCACGGAAGTATTGGCATATGGCACCGCCGTCGTCGTCGAGCCAATTGCCTGACGCCGAGCCGCACACCGCAGCCCAGCGGCTTTTGGAAAGAACCCACCTGATTGATGAGCAGGTGCTGTCTGAATGGCCGGCGTTACCGGGATGCGCTCTGTGCGCCGTCGGCGGCTACGGACGCCGCGAACTTTTCCCCTGCTCCGATGTCGACCTGTTGATTGTCAGTTCACGCACTGATCTGCGTGAGCCCCTGGCGCCTTTTCTTCGCGCGCTTTGGGATGCCGGCATGCGCGTCAGTCAATCCGTCCACACAGTTGAGGAATGCAACGCGGTGGATGACCTCAATATCGAGTTGAGCATCAGCTTGCTCGACCGGCGCTTACTGGCCGGCGACGCCGCCCTCTTTGAAAAACTGCGCGACCCACGCCGCGAGCAACTGGCTCCGGCGCTGGCTCGCATCACGCGCGAACGCCACGCCAGGTTCGGCAACACCGTCTATCACCTCGAACCCAATATTAAAGACGCGCCCGGCGGCCTCCGTGACTTGCAGGTTCTGCGCTGGCTAGCCAAGCTCAGCGGCGTCTCCATCGTCGTTCCGCCGCACGATTTGATCGCTGAAATCCGCACGGCTCTGCATCTGGCCGCGGGACGCGATCAAAACATACTCAACTTCCTCATGCAGGATGAGTGTGCCGGCAAGCTTAAATTTCCCGATCCATCGGATCTGATGGGCGCCTGGTATCGGGAAGCGCGCCCCCTGCATCAGGCGTGTCTGCGCCGGTTGGACGAATTGGAAGCGCGCCGCAGTTCGTTGCTGGCCGCCTTTCGCGATCGCGCCGCGCGGCTATCGAATTCTGACTTCTCCGTGGTGAACGCTCGGCTCTATTTCCGCACACCGCCGTCCGATCCTCACCTGTTCATCCGCATCTTTGAGTTCGTCGCGCGGCACGGTTTGCCGCTCGCAGCGGATACGGAAGATCGCATCGCGCATTTCGCGGACCCGGTTTCCATCACATGGACAGAGTTGCACGCCATTCTCGATCTGCCGCACGCCGCGCAAGCTTTGCGCGCCATGCACGACACCGGTTTCCTGCTGAACATCTTTCCCGAACTTGCCGGCATCGATTCCCTGGTCATCCGCGATTTCTATCATCGCTACACCGTCGATGAGCACACCCTGGTAGCCGTGACATCCGCTATCGAGCTGCGGAAACGTTCCGATCAGTTCGGGGAACTGGCGCGCGAGACACCGGATTATGCCCTGCTCCTGGTCGCTCTCCTTTTCCATGACAGCGGCAAAGGCGTACCGTCCGAGCACCACGCCGAAGCCTCGGTTGAGATTGCCGAGCGCGCGCTAAAGGCCACGGGGATGCCCCCCGCGCATCTCGATACCGTCCTGTTCCTGATCCGCGCGCACCTCGAAATGTCTCGACTCATGACCACGCGCGACCCAGCCGACCCACTCACAGCAGCCTCGCTGGCCGCCGTCGTGGGAACTGCCGAGCGCTTAAAACTGCTGACCGCGCTGACCTACTGCGACATCAGCGCCGTCCATCCCGGCGCTCTTACCCCGTGGCGCAGCACCTTGCTCTGGAGACTCTACGCCGCTACATCTCGCCACCTGACGCTGGGGTTGCAAACCGATCTGGCCGAAGAAGGGCTTCCGGCCCGCTACCTGCTGACCAACACGCCGGAGCAGATAGCCGAACATCACCGCATGGAGATGGAGGAGCGCAGGGTCGCCATCAAACGGGAAGGAAGTTCTTATCGCCTCACCGTCGTGGCGCCGGACCGTCCTTTTCTTATGGCTGACATCGCCGGCGCATTAGCTTGTTTTGGCATGAACATCCTGCGGGCGGAGATATTTATCAACGACCGGGACGTCTCGATCAATATTTTTCGGTTCGACGATCCCATGCGCACTTTGGACCTGAACCCCAGCGAGCTCGATCGCCTGGAGACTTTGATTCAAGACGCTATCGCTCAGCGAAGGAATGTTGCTGAGTTGCTTCGTAGCCGCGTGCGGAACCGCTCGAGCGCCTATCAGCCGCCGCGCGTCTCAACCGAGAATCAGGCATCGGCGAACGCGACCCTGTTTGAAATCACCGCCGAAGACCGGCCCGGCCTGCTCTACCACCTTTCGCGTTTTTTCTCGGAACGCGGCTGCAATATCGAGACCGTACTGATCGACACCGAGGGCCGCAAGGCCATCGACGTTTTCTATGTCACTCGTGCCGGGCAACCGCTCGACGAGAGTGAAACCTTGCGCATGCGGGAGCAGCTTCAGCATCTGAAGGGGTAATTCCGTGAGATACTACGAAGTTTGCATGAAAAACCTACTTCTGGTAGTTTTACTAGGCTCCGCCGCGTCCGCGTTGGCCGACGGCCCTGACGCCACGGACGTTGCCGCCCGCCTTTACCGAATCAAGTGCGCGGGCTGCCACGGCGCCACCGGCGAAGGGGGCATCGGGGCCAGCCTGAAGGGGAAGCTGCGCCACCGCGCGCAACTCTTCGACGTGATCAAGAATGGCATTCCCAGCACGGAAATGCCGGCTTCCGGTTTGCCCGATCCACAAATTAAGAAGATGGTAAGCTACGTCCTGTATCTGAACAGGAAGAGGCCATAGTCCATGAAACTGTCTATTTGTGCATCTCTCATCGCGGTTTCAGCCTTCGTGGCGGCCGCCCAACAGCCCACTTACAAACTGGCCAAGACCCTCAAAGTCGGAGGTGACGGCGGGTATGACTATGTGTATGCCGATTCGGATGGGCGGCGCCTCTACATTCCGCGGCCGGGGCAAACAGGCGCGCGGGTCAGCGTTTACAATTTGGACACCCTGGAATCAGTGGGAGAAATTCCCAACGCGAATGCGCGCGGCGCAGCCGTCGACCCCAAGTCCCATCACGGCTTCGTCAGCAGCAGCCCCGTTGTGATGTTCGATTCCAAAACACTGGCAACCATCAAAACGATTGATGTTCAGGGAAGGCCCGACGGAATCATGTTTGACCCCTTCAATCAAAGGGTCTGGATTTTCAGCCACGCAGCTCCGAACGCGACGGTGATCAACACCAACGATGGTTCCATCGCTGGCACGGTTGATCTTGGTGGTGAACCGGAACAGGCCGCTACCGATGGGCAAGGTCACATCTGGGTGGATATCGAGGACAAGGACAGACAGCATTGCGGCCGTGGACGCCAAGACGCTAACGGTCACTGGCCAAATCGATCTGAAAGGGAAATGTGGCGGGCCCGGCGGTTTAGGTCTGGATGCGAAGAACCACATCCTGTTCGCCACCTGTCACCAGCCGGCGGCCATGGCGATTGTCAACGCCGATTCCGGCAAGCTGATTACTTCACTGCCCATTGGCGCCGGAACCGATGGCGGCGGCTTCAACCCCAACACTATGGAAGCTTTCAGCTCCAACGGCGAAGGCACCTTATCAGTGATCAAGGAAAATAGCCCGACTGATTTTGTGGTGGAACAGACCGTGAAAACCATGCCCCGCGCGCGGACCATGACGGTGGACACCAAGACCAATCAGGTTATTCTGATTGGCGCCGATTTCACTCCGCCGCCGACTCCGCCGGCAGGGGGCCGTCCCGGTCGTGGGCAAATGGTGCCCGGCTCGTTTACCATCCTTGTCGTTGGGAAATAGCGTCGATATTCTGACCGGCGCCCGGCACAGTCACAAACCAAAAAAATAATTCGAGCCAATCCCCGGAACCATTCGCGCCATAATTCGGGTCGCCTGACGATTCCCGCATGTTACCCATCAATTGAGGAGCATCCACTCAGATGGCTAACGAAACAGAGAAGCAAGATAAAGCAAAAAGCACCGAACAGATCCTTCAAAAAGCGCTCATCCAGGCTCAAAAGATCCTGGGTATGGCAATCCCCAGGCTCCTCACCGGAAAGCCGCAGGTCGCAGCGAATAGCCTCACTCACGGATTAACCGGACAATCCGTCTTCCTCCAGCCCGAGGAACTGCGCCATTACCTCCGCCTGGGCGGCCTCTACATGGCGGAATTCAAGCCCATCGGCGTCAGCCAAATCCAATGCGCGCAGCGCATCATAGACGCGGAGTGGCGTCTGAACCGCGCCGGCGCCCTTCAGGAAATCGTCCACACGTCCACTGTCATCCTTGAATCCCAGGCCCTCCAGGCCGCCAATCCGCAAATCAGTCCGGACACCGTGCAGATCCACGCGCAAGCCTTCGCCGCCCGCAGGCAGTGCGAGGGCCCCAATACACTCGAAAAGCTCGGCCGCCACGAAACCCGCCTCCGTCGCGCCGTCCGCGAATTGCGTGTGGATTTCAAAGCGCTGACCGATCGTGGCCGCACCTACGAACAGTTCAAGGCGTGGACCGTGAAAGGTTCCGAAGCCTGCCAGTGGTACAACACCCTTTCCGCTCTCGCCGAAAGCCTCGTCGAAGCCCGCCGCGAACTAGTGGAGAAATCCGTCGAGGAAATCACCCCGGTCGACGCCAACGGAGACACCGTAACCGACTTAGAATCAACAGATAGCTTGCTTTGCAAAAAATCGTTTCGGGTCACCGTCCCACTCTCCGCACACACCCAAAAAATCCTTACCCAGGCCTGCAAGAAACGCCTGCTCACCGATATTGAGTCGACCATCTTCCCGTTACCCGCCGCCGCGTAGCCGCCACCTTCCATTTTCCAGGACTACTGGGGCCGCTTCCGACGCAGATCCCACAGCCCACGCACCGCGAGGATCATCGTGAAGCCCCCTATCCCGCCGAGCGCCCACAGTACCCAGACGAAGAAAAACCCGCCGGGGGATTTGGCGATCTCGCCGTAATGTGCCCCCCGCATGTGCAGGACAGGCATGGCTACTGCCAGCAATCCGATCAGCAGCATGATGATGTGCCCCGATCGCCGCTCGGGGAGCACCAGAGTCCCGTACAGGAAGACCACGAGGACCAGCAGCGCAATGTTTGAGCTCTCTGCCTGCGATATCCCGCGAACGATGTCGTCCGTAATGTGAAGCGTCAGCAAGAGGAGCGAGAGCAACGATGCGATAGTCAACATGGTGCTGTGTTTCATTTGGAAAGTCTCCTCCCTGGATTGTATGCGCCCGCCATCGCAACCCCGGTAATCAGGCGTGACTGGCGGAGCATTCGCCGGCTTCACTCGCATGATAAGAACTGCGCACCAGCGGACCAGCTTCTACATGCCCAAACCCCAGCGCCAAACCCTCGTCTCGTAACTCCGCGAACTCCTGCGGCGCCACATAGCGAACAATCGGTAAGTGCTTCGGCGACGGACGCAGATACTGCCCCAGGGTCAAAATATCAACGCTGTGCGCACGCAAATCTCGCATCACGCCGCGCACTTCGTCCATCGTTTCACCGAGCCCCAGCATCAAGCCCGACTTCACCGGCGTTTCCCCAGAAAGCGATTTCGCGTAGGCCAGCATGTCCAGGGATCGCTCATAGCGCGCACCCAAACGAACTTGCCGGTAGAGGCGCGGGACGGTCTCCGTGTTGTGGTTCAGAACATCGGGACGGGCCTTCATGACTATCTCCATGGCCTCATGCCGGCCCTGAAAATCGGGTACCAGCACCTCGACCTTGCATCCGGGAACGCGCCCGCGAATGGCTTGAATCGTCAGAGCGAATAACTCCGCCCCGCCGTCTTTGCGGTCATCCCGGTTCACGCTGGTCACCACCGCATAACGCAGCTGCATCTCGGCCACGGCTTCGGCGACACGCCGCGGCTCGTCGTAATCCACTGCCAGCGGAGCGCCTTTCTGCACCGCGCAAAACCCGCATCGCCTGGTGCAGACATTGCCCAAAATCATGAAGGTGGCCGTGCCGCGATTCCAGCATTCCCCCACGTTCGGGCACGCGGCGCTTTCACACACGGTGTGAAGGTTCAGATGGGTGACCAGAGACTTGATTTCCCGGTATCTGGAGCCGGTGGGAGCGGGAGCGCGGAGCCAGTTGGGCCGAGCAGGTTTCGTCTCTAAAGTGACAAGCACTCATTTCAGTGTAGCTATCATCAAAGGACGGAGGCTCAATGGCTATTCAGCTGACAGTCAACGGACGGTCCACCACCGTCGACGCGCCGCCCGACACCCCGCTTCTCTGGGTGCTGCGGGATGTGCTGAATCTTCACGGAACGAAATATGGATGTGGCATTGGACAG
>Ga0326727_10008493_pt1 | contig 26008 bp, 23 predicted proteins | sample MB2enrmetagenome_FD_207643 | JGI IMG/M metagenome (GOLD analysis project Ga0326727, IMG submission 207643) | Lab enriched peat soil microbial communities from McLean, Ithaca, NY, United States - MB29MY | ecosystem: Environmental > Terrestrial > Soil > Wetlands > Peat | place: USA: New York...
GCAGCGCGTCGCTGAACGGCTTCTCTGGCTTCTGCTTCTTCATGCTCGTTCTCCTTATTTTTACCGAAGAACGTTTACACAGAATCGGCTACACCCTCTGATTTCGCGTCCTTTGCGGACTCCCCAGCTGGCCTCCAACGCGCCTTGGCGCATCTCCGCCAGTGTCATGAAAGAAATCATCAACCGAAAACCACGAATTATGGTTAGGTATTGTGGCGCAAATTCGGTGTGCCGAAAGTGGCTACGTCGGTATCTAGGACGAGTCTAGTCGTTCCGCTCGGAGGAGACGTCAAGACGGCGGTGCTCATAAATCCGGTGTACGAACTCCTCGGCTTCTTCCTTAGTTGAGGGCCACGTGTGGCTTAACAGGCGATCCAAAGAGAAAGAATCAACCTGGACGGGGTTCGGCGGATCTTTGTCGCGAGAACCCGACGTCTGGTCAGCGAATCTTCCGAATGTCCGACATGTTTTTCCGGCGGTTTGCTGCTACGAATAGGCCAGCAAACTCGTTATTCGTGAAAATGAACTCCTGGAAGGTGCCATACCAGCCTACGTAGCGTACCGCCGGCCCGACGTTGGAGCAATCGCCCTTCAGAATCGCCCTCGCGCGGCCGCGGGCCCGAAACGACAGCGACGCCGCAGCGACGACCACGGTCGTGGCGATGGATATCGCAACCTCAGCGGACGTAAAGAACAAACAGGCCATCAAGAGGACGGGCGCGCTAAACCCTCCAACGATGAGCATCCGGACGGCGCCCTGAGATATGCGGACGTGATCGGCACAAGCCGAGCAATAGGGGACCTCCCACCATTTCGTCACTATGCTTCTACCCCGTGACTGCACGGCCGATGTACGTATTTCGGTAGCAGCCGCGGAGCAACAGCATGCGCACTGCTTTGGCCATGAAAGAATCCGGGCGGACACCTGGAGCTTGTAGCGTGACATGCGTTTCTCCGAGCAAATGAAGTGCTACATCAATAGACCTTAAGCAACCGCATTCCCCGCAATCGTCTTCCTATAAAATTCCGCACTCAACTTAGGTGTCCGCTTCAACGTTTGATAATCCACGTAATGAATGCCGAACCGGTTCGTATAACCATCTGCCCACTCAAAGTTATCCAACAAACTCCACAGGAAGTAACCCTTAATCGGATATCCTTCACTGGCCGCCCGCTGCAGATGAGTCAGATGATTCCGTAAATACATCACGCGGTCCGTATCATAAACATGCCCATCCGGAGTCATCACATCATCCGAAGAGCAGCCATTCTCAGTTATATAAATGGCCTTAGGATTCCACACCTCACTTACATTCCGCACAGCCCAATAAAGCACTTCAGGACCAATGAAAAGCCAAGGCGAAGGCACATGCGGGAATGACTTAGGGCGGGGAATTACGGCGTAGCCGAGCTTGGAATCATCGGGCCGCACATACTCCGGCGTGTAGACATTCAGGCCGACGAAATCGAGCGGACTCCCGATGATCTTCATATCGCCCGCCTCCACCTTCGGAGCAGCCGCGCCTTCCTGCTCCAGGTAACTGTCGAGGTATTTCCCTTCCATCACCGCCGTCAGGAACTGGGCATTGCCGTGACGCGTGGCTTTTTGCGCCGCGGCCACGCCGGCCACATCCTCAATCGCCGGAGCGTAAGCAGTTGCGTTCTCAGCCAGTCCGACCAATGTCCCCGGCTTCGCCGAGGCGCGGATAGCTTGCACGGCCATGCCATGTCCCAGAATCCCGTTATGCCGCACCTGATTCGCTTCCGCCGCCGGAAGCTTCAGGCCGGGCGCGAACTGTCCCCAACGGTAAGCCAGATCCGTCATGCAGACGAACTCATTGGTGGTGAAGAAATGGTGCACGCGATCCGAGAGGCGCTTCGCCACGTAACCGGAGTAATCCGCAAACGCCTTCGACGTATCGCGAGATTGCCAGCCGCCCACGCGATCCTGTTGTGCCTGCGGCAGGTCCCAATGATACAAAGTCACGTAGGGTTCGATTCCGTTGGCCAGCAGTTCATCCACCACGCGCTCGTAGTAGTTGATGCCTTTCTCATTGGGCTGGCCTGTGCCGTCGGGGAATACACGCGGCCACGCCACGGAGAGCCGGTACACCTTCGCGCCCAGGTTCTTCAGGAGTTGAACGTCGGTCTTGTAAAGGTGATAGGAATCGTCGGCCACATCCCCCGTCGCGCCGTTATTCGTTTTCCCCGGCGTGTGGGAGAACGTATCCCACACCGAAGGCTTCCGGCCATCTTCGGCAACCCCGCCTTCCGTCTGGTAAGCGGCGGTTGCACATCCCCATTTGAAATCCGCGGGGAACGCCAGGCGTTTCGGAGTCGCCGCCTTGGCAATGCCTCCTGAGAAAGCGGAGCCTGCAACGGCAGCGGCGGTCAGTCTTTTGCCGAATGATCTTCGTGAAAACGGTTTCATGGTTGGTCGAACGGCGAGTATACTACAGCATGTCGATCCTTCGGGCGCAAGGGCTCTCCAAGTTCTACCAGTCCGGCCACGACCAACTGACCGTCTTCGCCAACATCGACCTCGAAGTGAAGCGCGGCGAACGCCTGGCGCTTACCGGGGAATCCGGCGCGGGAAAAAGCACGCTGTTGCATTTGTTGGGCGGACTCGATTCGCCTTCCGCCGGCCACATCCTCTATGAAGACCAGGACATCTCGTCACTGAACGAATTCCGGCTGGCCGAGTACCGCAATCGCCACGTTGGGTTTGTTTGGCAGATTCATCATCTGCTGCCCGAATTCACAGCGCTCGAGAATGTGATGATGCCGCTTCTGATTCGCGGTTCGGATCGTGCGCTAGCCGCTTCCGAAGCAGCCTCGCGCCTCGCCGACGTGGGGCTTGCAGCGCGCGGGCATCACCGGGCAGGCGAACTCTCCGGCGGCGAGCGGCAGCGCGTGGTTCTGGCGCGGGCTCTGGTGACCAAACCTTCGCTGTTGCTGGCCGACGAGCCCACGGGCAATCTGGATCAAAAAAGCGGCGAGGCGGTGTTCGCGCTCATCGAACAGTTGTGCGCTCAATTCGGACTGACGTCGGTGTTCGTGACGCACAACGCCGCGTTTGCCGCGCGCTGCGACCGGGCGCTCCGGCTGGAAGGCGGACGGCTTAAGTAAATCTACCCTTCTGCCGATTGAGGATAAATGACGGGCGTGATATCGCGACCGTGCGGCTCGGCATTATAATTGTGTTAACGGACATCCTCCGGATTACGGCGAACGGTCTTAAGGGGCAACTGAACGGTCTCATATTATGTTTGAGCGCTATACCGAGAAAGCACGACGCGTCATTTTCTTCGCGAGGTACGAGGCCAGCCAGTTTGGCAGCCCGTACATCGAGACGGAGCATTTACTGCTAGGACTTCTGCGGGAGGATAAAACCCTCGCCAACCGATTCCTCCGCTCGCACGCCGCTGTGGAATCGATTCGCAAGCAGATTGAAGGGCATACCACGATCCGGGAAAAGGTTTCGACTTCGGTTGACCTACCCCTCAGCAACGAGTGCAAGCGCGTGCTTGCGTACGGCGCGGAAGAAGCTGAGCGCTTGAGCCATAAGCACATCGGGACGGAACATCTTCTGCTGGGGTTGCTGCGCGAGGAGAAATGCTTTGCCGCGGAGATTCTCCACGAGCGCGGGCTGCGGCTTTCTACGATTCGGGAGGAATTGCAGCGCTCGCAGTCGGAAAAGGTGGCTTCCAACCGCCCAAAGGAGAGTTCCCTCCTGGCGGAGTTCAGCCGGGACCTGACGCAGGCCGCGATGGATAATTCCCTCGATCCCCTGATCGGCCGGGATTATGAGCTGGAACGGGTGATTCAGATTCTGTGCCGGCGCACGAAAAATAATCCGGTGCTGATCGGTGAGCCCGGCGTCGGGAAAACGGCCATCGTCGAAGGTCTGGCGCAGAAGATCGCCGAGGGCGACGTGCCTTCGTTTCTGGCGGACAAGCGCATCCTGGCGCTCGATCTGTCCCTCATTGTGGCCGGAACCAAGTATCGCGGGCAGTTTGAAGAACGCCTGAAAACCATCATGAAAGAGCTGATGGAAAATCAGAACGCCATCATCTTCATTGATGAGCTGCACACGTTGGTGGGCGCGGGTTCGGCGGAAGGTTCGCTCGACGCGGCTAACATTCTGAAGCCGGCGTTATCTCGCGGGGAAATCCAGTGCATCGGCGCGACCACCCCCAGCGAATTCCGCAAATCGATTGAAAAGGACCGGTCGCTGGAACGCCGCTTTCAGGCCGTCAAGGTTCCGCCCCCTTCGGAGACGGACGCCGTCAAGATCCTTTACGGCATCAAGGATCGCTATGAGAAATTTCATGCCGTGGGGTATACCGATGAAGCCATCGAGGCTGCCGTGTTCACTTCCAGCCGCTATATCCCCGATCGCTTCCTTCCGGATAAAGCCATCGATCTGATCGACGAAGCAGGCGCGCGCGTGAAGCTGCGCCAGACTACCTTGCCGAGCGACTTGGCCGACATCCAGAAGCGCATCAAATTCATCGTGCACCGCATGGAAAACGCCATTGCCAATCACGAATTTGAGAAGGCGCGCTTCTATTCCGACGAAGAGCGTAAAGAGCGCGAGAACATGCGCCAGTTGCGCGAGAAATACAACCTGGACGACTCTTCCACAGGCGTTGTCACCAAAGACGACATCGAGGACGTAGTAGCGCGATGGACCGGCGTCCCGATGACCTCCATCAAGGAAGAAGAAATCGCCAAGCTGATTCGGATTGAAGAAGAACTGCACAAGCGCGTGGTAAGCCAGGAAAAGGCCATTTCGGCTCTTGCCCGGGCCATTCGGCGCTCGCGGGCCGGCTTAAAGGCTTCCAACCGCCCCGCAGGTTCGTTCCTGTTCCTTGGACCCACAGGCGTCGGCAAGACTGAAGTGGCGCGCGCGCTGGCTTCGTTCCTTTTCGGGAGCGAGAAATCCCTGATCCGCTTCGATATGTCCGAGTTCATGGAGAAGCACTCGGTTTCGAAGCTGATCGGCTCGCCTCCGGGCTACGTGGGCTATGAGGAAGGCGGGCAGTTGACCGAGCGCGTCAAGCGGTCCCCCTATTCCATCATTCTTCTCGACGAGATCGAGAAAGCGCACCCGGACATCTACAACATCCTGCTCCAGGTATTTGAAGACGGCCAGCTCACCGATGGGCTCGGTAACACCGTCGATTTCAAGAACACGATTATCATCATGACGTCGAACCTGGGCGCGCGCTTCCTGGAGAAACGCGGTCATCTTGGGTTCTCAGCGCCACACGTGGACGGCATTCCTTCAAAGGTGGAAGATCTGGTTCGCGCCGAGGTCAAGCGCGCCTTCAACCCAGAGTTCCTCAACCGCCTGGACGAAGTAATTCTCTTCACTTCGCTGAACGACGACGATTTGCTGAAGATCATCGGCCTGCTGGTCGAGATGATCAACGGCAACCTGGTGGCAAAACAGCTCAAAATCCGGCTTACCGAGGACGCCGCGAAGTACATCATTGACAAGACCCTCGGTGACCGCAGTTACGGAGCGCGTCCGTTGCGCCGCGCGCTGCAGAAGTACATTGAAGATCCGCTTTCCGAAGCGCTGATCCAAGGCCAGCTTCCGCGCCCCGGCGAACTGGAAGTCTATCTGGGTGAAACCGGAATCTTCTATCGCGCGCTTACCGCCGGCGAGGCCCAGCCCGTTCTTGTGGGCGTACCCGAAGATACCCCGGCAGATCCGATTCCGGGAACGCTGCTATATACGTTCTAACTGTCGTCTTTGAAAAGCGCATGGTAAATCAGGTGGGTGGCTGAATCGATCCACTGGTTTAGCTCGATCTGGTCAAGCAGGGTGGCTTGGGCCAGTAGATTCCAGAAGAAACTGTCCATGACGCGCGCTAGAGTCGGCGCGTCGACATCTGGGCGCGCGCCCGGCAACTGCTGGAGCAGGCTAAATGCGAGCGTGACCCTGGCCGTGGTCCACGCACGAATCGCATGTTCTTTCTTTGCCAAATCCGGGTCGCATAAGACCGCTTCGCGCCAGGCTCGATACGCCCCCAGGAATTGGAGATCCGTAGCGAAGGCGCGCGAAAGAAAAGTGCGCAGCCCCGCTCGAATATCCCCTATCCCTTTTGGACGAAGGTCCATTTGATCGAGCTTCTGCAATAGATCGTCCATCAACACCAAAAGGAGCTGCCGCTTGCAGCGGAAGTGCAGATAGAAACCCCCGACGGCCAGATTCGCGCGGTCGGCGATGTCCTCAATACAAGTGCCCTCGTAGCCCCTTTGTCCAAATAGCGCGAGGGCGGCTTTCTTGATTCGAGCGCGTTTTTCGATGCTCCGAGTCTGGCGCGGGTCGGGCGGAAGGTCCTCGTCCGCCAGTAAGTTGGGGTGCACCGGAACAGTCATCTCCGGAATACGGCGCCCGCCATGACTCCCGCGCAGCAGCAAAGCATCCATCCGCCGAACAGCCCGGCAGCCGCAGGCGCAATGTTAGGAAACACCACGGGGAAAAAGGCGCTCGAAAATGGGTCGAGCAAAAGGGTTGGCAGGGCCAGGGATATCGCGCTAACAGGCCACTGATCTCGCGGAATTCGCAGGCGTGTGCATAGTCGCCGCAACAACAGCGCCATCAGGACAAAACTAATCACAAGTAGCAGGAACTCGCTCACGTGACGCCCGGGGTGGAGCAGCCGTTCGCCAAACAAACGGAGGGCGACGGTGCCTCCTATCCAAAGCCCCAGGCCGTAGAAGAGCAAGCGGAGGTTAACGGTAAACATGAATATATATTCATATAATCCGGCGTGGAAAGCAACCCCAAGATGATCAAGACTTAATGGACGGCTTGAAACTGTGTGAATTCACAGTCGTCTAAGTGGTTAGGTGATAGAAATGCAACCGGAGGGCAGTAGAATGACCACCAAACAGAGTACCCATTTCGGAATCGTTGCGATTGCAGCTCTGGCGCTTTCGGGCGTGACCGCTTTCGCACAACAGTATCCGCAGTATCCGCCGCCTTCGCAGGGCCAATATCCGCCCCCAGCGCAAGGCCAATATCCACCGGCAGGGCAAGGCCAATATCCGCCCCCAGGCCAGTATCCGCCTCAGGGCCAGTATCAGCAGCCCAATTACGGTCAGCCGCCCATGATGGCGCCACAGCAGCTCGATCAGCTCGTCGGCCCCATCGCGCTCTATCCGGACGGTCTGCTGGCCCAGGTGCTCACCGCCTCAACCTTCGGCTATGAACTGCCGGACGCAGCCAATTGGGCCAACAATCATAGTTACCTACATGGGGATCAGCTCGCAGCCGCGATCCGGGAAGATAACCTCCCATGGGATCCCAGCGTCATCGCCTTGCTTCCGTTCCCGTCCGTGGTGGCGTACATGGCGCAAAACATGCCTTGGACGCAGCAGCTTGGGACGGCCGTACTCGCGCAGCGCAACGATGTGATGGACGCCGTCCAGCGGATGCGTGCCCAGTCGTACCAGTATGGTTACTTGCGTCCCAACCAATACGAAAACGTGATCTACGAACCGGGCGCGATACAGATTGTACCGGTTGATCCAGCCCTCTATTACGTACCGGTGTATGATCCGGGGATCGTCTTCTTTGCACCGCGGCCGGGCTTTTTCGTCGGTGGCGCCATTCACTTCGGGTTCGGCATTTCCATCGGCGCGGCATTCGCTCCGTGGGGCTGGGGCGGTGTGGGCTTCGGCTGGCGCGATCATACGATTTTAGTGGATCATCATCCATGGGGGCGGACCTGGGTGAATCAACGCGCTTACGTTCATCCCTACGCAGCTCCTTATCGTGCTGTCGGCCCGCGCACTGAAAGCCATCAGTTCCACGAATTGGAACGCCATGGCAACGAGCACGAACGCCGTTAGTTCACACAGGGGCCGGGTGCGCAAAACGCCGCCCGGCCTATCGTAGTTTTATTTCTTTATGAAACAGTTCCACGCCGAACGATGGATTCTCCCTTGTTCCGCCGATGTGAATCGGCACTTCCGTGCCCACGCCGTGTTTGGCAAATAGCGGATCGGCCAAACGCAGCAAAGTCGATTTCCATCCGGTGAAAGCTTGCGATACCTTGGCCTGCATGCGGAAGAGGCCATTGAAATCCATGACCTCGCTTTTCAAACCATAAGTTCCGCTCATTCTCACCTGTGCGCCAGGCAAGGAGAATGTTAGCCGGGTGAGCGTGAGCTTGCCCGCTCCCAGCGTAAAGTCTCCGCGAAAGTCCGAAGTTACCTGCAGTGATTCTTCATCTGCTCGGGATAGTTCCTTCGGTCTTCCCTGTGCGCGAATACTAAGTTCTGAAAGATCCTTTTCAATTGTCCCGCTGGTGAACTTGGCGCCGCCAATTCCAAACTTACCCGCCAGTTGCAGGCGGTTAATCACATCGCCCTGGCCTGGCGGAAGCAAGAGACTCGTCGATAACGAAACTTGCCCGGCCATGGCGGGCGACCCCTTCACGGCGAGCGCTAAGAGATCATCAACGCGCCCCTTAGTGGTCTTTACATCCAGATCGATGAACTTCCCGGGCGTGCCCGGCCGATGCTCTACTTTTCCGTTGCAAATCAGCTCAGTCGCCAGAAACCTCGCGTCCACCGGATGAAGATAGGTGTCGCCGTTCGTCCCGTCCACTGTGGCTTGGAAAGTAGTTTGCAGGCGCACCTTGTGGTTGCTGGAAGAAACGCGGAAATCCGGGATGTCGGTGGTGCCGGAGACGCCGATCTGGTTCAACTTTCCCTTGTAGTCGCCCGTTGAAGTCAGAATGCCTCTGATGCCTGAGAAGACGCTTAAGTCAGCATTGGTGAAGGTGTAATGGCCGTCCACCGGGGAATCGCCCGGCTCATCGCTTCGCCAGGGGCCAAAGTGGCCGGTGGATTCGATCAACCCCGGCGGCTTTGGATTTGTCAAAGAGGCTTGAAATTCCATGGGTCGGCCGGGTCCCACGGAGTGCATGGTCAGCTTTGCAATATCGAACTCCAGTGGTTCCTTACCTTCTACCTTCGGCAAGATCTGGAGGAATGTCCCGTTTGCTGTGACCTCGTCCACCACCAGCGCCTCGCCGGGGCTCGATGAAGCGTTGGCGTTGCCGTGCGCGGTTCTGCCAGGATCGGTCTTGGGCGGAAGAGTCAATTTCAACCCGTCCAGATCCAGGGAGGCGATGTGAATGGGCTTGCTCAGCAGAGCCCTCAATCCCGCGTGGATAGTGAATCCCCGTAGAGTGACCATGGGCGGCACATCCGTGCGATCATGCCATCGCAATTCAATGCCCTCGCCGGTCACCACCGGTCGTGGGAGAAGGTTGACATGCAGGGCCTGGATGTGAACCTTACTTTGGTATTTCTGCTCAATCGCCGCCACCAGCCGGTCGCGAATCAAAGGTTCATAGTGCGTGGCGAGGTAGGCCATCACGATCAGCAGAACCGCGGCCAGAATGCAGAAAGCGATCAACGTGCGCCAGAGTGTTTGTCGAATCCGCACGCCCCCAGCGTAGCAACTAGATGCGCTGTTTCTTCCACGCGCCGCGGCGGAACATCACCAGAGCCATGACCGTAAGCGACAAGTCGGCAATGGGCACGGCCCAAAATGCGCCGCGCACGCCATAAGATAGCTTCACGCCAAGCAGATAAGACAGCGGGAGTTGAATGGCCCAAAATGCCACCAGGTTCATCAGGGTGGGCGTCATGGTATCGCCCGCGCCATTGAAGGCCTGAATCAAAACCATTCCCCAGGCGTAAGTCATGTACCCCACCGCGAAGATGCTGAGGCAATCGACTGCCACTTCCACAACGCGCGGGTCGCTTGTGAAGAAAGCCACTAGCGGGGCAGGGAAGAACAGAAAGGCGATGGAGACCAGGCCCAGGTAAAGCATATTGAACCAGGCCGTCCGATATACGGCGCTCTCCGCGCGCGCGGGCTTCAACGCCCCCAGATTCTGGCCCACCAGCGTCGCCGCGGAGTTGCTGAAACCCCACGACGGGAGAATCGTGAAGATAATCATTCGGATGGCGATCGTATAGCCGGCGACCGCGGTGCTTCCGAAGGTGGAAATGATGCGCATCAGCCCCAGCCAGCTTGCCGTGGCCACCAGAAATTGGATGATGCCCGTGGCCGAGACGCGCAGCATCCGCAGCATCAGCCCCAAATGAAATCTCACTTGCGGAGCGCGAACCATGATGCGGTTCCTACCGTTTCCGAGCTGCCACAACTGGAACAGCACGCCAATTCCGCGGCCCGTGGTGGTCGCGATCGCCGCCCCCTGCACGCCGAGATGCGGAAACGGTCCCCACCCGTTGATCAGGCAGGGGTCCAGCACGATGTTGATCGCATTTGCCAGCCACAAAGTCCGCATGGCCAGTGAAGCATCGCCCGCACCGCGAAAGATGGCGTTGATCAGGAACAGCATGAAGATCACAAGCGACCCGCCCAGCATCGTTTGGGTGTAGCGCGCGTTGGCCATCACTTCCGGGGTCGCGCCCATCAGACCCAGTAGATCTTTGGCTGACAGAACGCCGATGATCCCGACGGCGATGGAGAATATCAACCCGAGCGCGATGGCTTGCACCGCTGCATCCGATGCGCCTTCGGGGTCCTTCTCCCCGATGCGCCGTGCGACAAATGCCGTGGTCGCCATGCTGAGTCCGATGGCCACTCCGAAAATCAAAGTCAGCAGCGATTCCGTGTAGCCCACCGTGGCTACCGCATTTGCGCCAAGCCGCGAGACGAAGAAGACGTCGACGATGCCGAATAGCGACTCCATCATCATCTCGAGGATCATGGGAATCGCCAGCAATACGATAGCGCTGTTCAGACTACCCTCGGTAAAATCGCGGTGGGATCCGAACAGCGCTTCTTTCAGCATTGAGAAGAGCTACAGCGCGATCGCTCGCGCCAGTTTCACGGCAGGATTTTCCTGGAGTTTGCGGAGCACTGAATCCGGAACCTGCATGTCGGTCGACACCACGGCGATCGCTTCGTTTGGTTTGCCGGGGGCGGGCGGTGTATCGCGGCGGCCTAGAGAAAAGTTGGCGATGTTGACGCCGTTTGAGCCCAGCACGTTTCCCACATGACCGATCACACCTGGCACGTCATCGTTCTTCATGCAGATGAGATGGCCCACCAGTGTGGCCTCGCAGTAGATGCCATCCACCATCAGCAGACGCGGTGCACCCAAAAGAGGCGCTCCTTCCACGGATGTCGTGCCTTTGTCGGTCTCGATCTCGATCCGGATGGTATCGGCATAACCCGACCTTCTATCATGTCTTTCGTTGATTCCCCAGCCACGCTCGCCCGCAATCTGCATGGCGTTCACTACGTTCACGTGCTGTGGCGCACTACGCTTTAGTAACCCGGCTATCGCCGAATTACGCAGTAGGGACGTGTTACTCTCCGCAATGCGGCCGGAGTAAGTGATGCGCACGGCGCTTGGATTCGCCGCCGCCAGATAAGCCGCAAAAGTTCCCAGACGTTCCGCCACCGTCATGTAGGGGCCAATGGCGCGGTACTGTTCGGGCGAAATCGCCGGCATATTCACCGCGTTGATGGCAACGCCGTTCTTCAGATACTCCACCATCTGTTCGGCGATCCGGACGCCGACAATCTCCTGTGCTTCTTCTGTGGACCCGCCGATGTGCGGCGTCGCGATCAACGCTTCCAGGGCAAACAGGGGGTTGGCGGCGTTGGTTGGTTCCTGTTCGAACACATCCAGCGCGGCCGCGGCCACAACGCCCGATTGCATCGCGTTCGCCAGATCCGCCGCGGATACCAGTTCGCCTCGCGCGCAGTTCACAATCGAGATACCCGGTTTCATCTTCGCGAACGCCGCGTCATTTAGCATGCCCTCCGTCTCGGGCGTAAGCGAAACATGCAGTGTCAGGAAGTCGCTTTGACGGTAGAGTTCGTCGATCGGAAGGAGTTCGATTCCAAAGTCAGCCGCGATCTGCGCAGTGACATACGGGTCGCTGCCGACGATGCGCATCTCGAAGGATCGCGCGCGTTTCGCAACTTCTCGGCCGATGCTCCCGAGGCCGACAATTCCCAGCGTCTTACCGCGTAACTCATGGCCCAGAAACTTCTTCTTCTCCCACTTACCCGACTTAGTTGAAACAGAAGCCTGGGGGATGGATCGCGCCATGGAGAGCATGAGTGCTAACGTATGTTCCGCCACCGAGATAGCGTTTCCACCCGGCGTGTTCATCACCAAAACACCGGCGCTGGTAGCGGCATCCAGATCCACATTGTCAACGCCCACTCCGGCGCGCCCTACGACGCGCAGGTTTGGAGCCCGCTTGAGTAAGTCGCCGGTAACTTGGACGGCGCTTCTTACAACCAACGCATCACACTCCGCGATATGCTGCAAATATTCTTTGGGGCTTGAAACGATTACATTCCACCCTTGCTGGGCGCGGAACAACTCGATTCCGGCCGCCGCCAACGGCTCAGCGATCAGGATATTCATTGTCTATTGATTCTCTTTACGCGGTTACGGCTTCCAGTTTCTTCGAATCGAGCGCAGCAGCGTAGAAGTCCTGAACGGCCGCAACGCCGGTACCGAATTTGACGGGAATGTTGTTCATGTGGAGAATCAGTTCCAGGCCCGCGACGAGACCGAACAGATCCGTGAAATCAAAATACCCCAGATGTGCGATTCGGAAAATCTGGCCCTTCATCGAGCCTTGCCCGTTGGTGATAATCGATCCGAATTGCGTGCGGAAGGCTTTCACGATCACGCCCGAATCCATGCCTTGCGGAGCCCTGACGGCGGTGACCGCGCTACCGGGATGCTCTGCCGCAAACAGTTCCAACCCCAGGGCCGTCATCGCGCGCCGCGTCGCAGAGGCCAGTTGCTGGGCATTTTCTACCAGGTTCCCGATGCCGATCTGTTTGATGTATTTCAAAGCCTCGCCCAGGGCCAGGATCAGGGACGTAGCCGGGGTCCAACTGGATTCCCCTGCATCGGCGCTCTTCTTCTCCTTCTTCAGGTTGAAATAGTAATGCGGAAGGTTCGAAGTCGCGCCATGCGCCCAGGCTTTCGGACTCACGGACACAAAGGCCAGCCCCGGCGGGATCATGAAAGATTTCTGCGATCCGGTAACCACAACATCCAGGCCCCACGCGTCGATTTCCAGCGGCATCGTCCCGAAGCCGGTAATGGCGTCGACCACAAGGATGGCGTCCGTCTTCGACACCAATCCCGCGATAGCTTTCACGTCATGCTCCGCGCCGGTGGATGTTTCACACGCCTGCAAAAACACGCCGCGCGTACCCGGCTGCTCCTTCAGAGCTGCTGCTACCCGCTCAGGCGACACAACGCTCCCATACTCAGCCGTGAGCACTGTTGCATCAAGTCCGTAAGCTTTAGCAATCTCGGTCCAGCGCTCTCCGAACTTCCCGGCGGAACACACAATCACTTGATCGCCGCGCGAAAACAGATTGGAAACGGCGGCGTCCATTGCGCCCGTTCCAGAGGCTGCGAAACAGAGCACATCGTTCGACGTACCGAGTACGTCTTTCAAATCGGTTAGCGCTTGCTTATATACTTTACGGAAATCCTCCGTGCGGTGGTGAATGTCCGACGCCATCATGGCATGCAGTGCAGGCGGATAAAGAGGCGTCGGGCCTGGAGTCAGCAGGCGCTGTTTACGAATATGCATGTGGGGAATCCATTAGAATAGCAAAACCCAATGTCTCTCCTCGACCGTATACAAACCGATCTCGTTACTGCGATGAAAGCCAAACAAGAGGCGCGCCTGAGTGCGCTCCGAATGATGAAGGCCGCCCTCCAGAAATACACCATCGACACCATGAAGCCACTCGACGATGCGGCCGGTCAGCAGATTCTGAAAAGCCTTGTAAAACAACGCATCGACGCCGCCGAAGCATTTCGCAATGCTGGCCGCATCGAGATGGCTGAAAAGGAAGAAGCGGAGAAGTTGCTGATTGAAACGTACCTTCCGGCAGCCGCCAGCGATGCCGATTTGGATGAGGCTGTATCCGCGGCAATTGCGGAAACGGGAGCTACGGGCGCCAGCCAGATGGGCGTGGTAATGAAGGCCGCACAAGCCAAGCTGGCGGGCAAGAATGTGGACGGAAAAATTCTGAGCGCGAAAGTGAGAGCCCGGCTGCAATGACACCCACCGACACCAAGCACCGTCCGTTCGTTCCTGAAAACGTACAGATGAAGGAGTTCACGCTCCGGGCTATGCTCATCGGCCTGGTGATGTGCGTGGTCCTCGGGGCGGCCAACGCGTATCTGGGATTGAAGGCCGGCCAGACCATTGCCGCAACCTATCCGGCGGCGGTGATCGGCATGGCCATTCTCCGCGTGTTTAAGGGTTCCATCCTTGAAGAGAACATCGCGCGAACGGCGGGATCGATCGGTGAATCTGTGGCGGCGGGCGCTGTGTTTACCATCCCGGCGTTTGTGTTGTCACGCGCTTGGCCCACGTTTGAAGGCCCCGGCGCGTATTGGAAATCGACAATCCTGATGCTGATGGGCAGCTTGCTTGGGGTGTTGTTCGTATCGCTGGTGCGGCGCGTTCTGGTGGAGGATCGCGATTTGCCTTTCCCGGAATCCGTGGCTGCCTCGCAGATTCACAAGGCGGGCCGGGCGGGTGCGCAGGCGGCGAAGTATCTTTTCTATAACATCGGTTTGGGCAGCGTAATTTATCTGCTCAGCAGCGCGCCGAACGCGTTCTCATTATTCGCCAGCGATCAATCGTGGGTGCTGGGAATTGGCCGGAATGGCCCAAAGGCGCTTGGATTGGGCACAGCCGCAGGCGCCGCTCAGATCCCAGTCGGCGGAGTTACTACGCTCGATGGACCGACCATTAGCCCCGCGTACGTTGGAGTCGGCTATGTCATCGGCTACCGACTGGCGGCGCTGAATTTCTCTGGCAGTGTACTCGCGTGGGGCTTGCTGGTGCCTCTGTTTATGTATTTCCAGGGTCACCAGATCGCGAGCTTCTTGCCGCCGGGCCTGGACGCCGGGGCGACCAACGACGCATGGCTCAGGCAATCCGCGGCAGTGTGGCGCTACGTCGTGCGTCCCATCGCGGTAGGTGGAATGTTAGTAGGCTCTGCTTATACCTTGTGGCGCATGCGCAGGAATCTTTGGGCGGGCTTGAGCCGGGCGTTCTCCGAGATGCTGACGAAGCACTCGCTAGAAGGCGTTTCTCGCACCGAGCAATACATGAGCTCTCGCGTGGTTCTGTCGCTGATTGGCGTCATCTTTGCGGCGATGATTGTGCTGTACTCCTATCTATCCGGCGGCGTGCTTGCGGGTGTCGTTGCCGCGATCGTCATGTTGGGAGTCGGGTTCTGTTTCGCGACGGTTTCCGGGTATTTAGTAGGAGTGATCGGCAGCTCCAATAACCCAATCTCCGGCTTGACTCTTTCCACGCTCATCATCGCCGCGCTCTTACTGGTCTCTCTTGGGGTGAGTGGAACCAGCGGAGTCATTGCAGTTTTGGGAGTTGCGGCCGTAGTCTGCGTGTCGTCTGCCGTGGCCGGTGAGTTATTGCAAGACTTCAAAGTCGGCTATATCCTGGGCGGTACGCCACGCCTGATTCAGGCCGCCGAATTGATCGCCGTCGTCTGCGCGAGTGCGGTCATGTACTTCCCGTTGTTAGTGCTGCACCTCGGTAACATCAAAGCGGGCGGTATCGGCTTTGGCGACCCCAAGTTATCGGCGCCGCAAGCCGGACTCATGGCCTATCTCGCCCAAGGCATTGTCGGAGGCCAGATGACCTGGCCCTTGATTCTGGTTGGCATGGCCATGGGCGTCGCATTAATCCTGGTTCAAGTGAAAAGCCCGATGCTCGTGGCGATCGGCATGTATCTTCCGTTCGGCACAGTGGCGGCTATTTTCGTCGGCGGCTGCATCCGGGCGTTGACCGATTGGCTCGTTGAGAAGCGAGGCCTGAACGAAGCGCAACGCGCGAGAGTTGAAAACGTCGGCGTACTGGCCGCCTCGGGACTCATCGCCGGGGAAGCCTTAATGGGATTGCTAACCTCGTCGCTCATACTCGCGAAAGTGAACCTTCCCGTCGTCTTCAAAGACCCCAGCTACCTTCTCGGTCTCGCCGTGCTCGGTCTCCTGGCATTCACATTGATCCAGGTTCCGCTGGCAAACGCGGGGCGGCCTGAAGATCCCGCGCCGCCGACCGCGTTCATGTAATTACTCCGCCAGAAACGCGTGGGTGCCGTGAGTGATGGCGGCGCCCGCGCGAAGGGCCGCGGAAATGGTCACCGCCTCCGCGATCTCCGGGTCGGTCGCCCCGGCTTTCCGCGCTTTCCCGGCGTGGATCTCGATGCAATAGGGACACTGCGTGGTGAATGCAACGGCTAGCGCCATCAGCTCTTTATATTTCGCCGGAATGGCTCCGTCGGCCATGGCCGCTTTGTCAAATGCCCAGAAAGCCTGCATCGCCGCCGGAGCATTCTCGTCCAGGGCCTTGATTTTCTTCAGGTTGCTCATGCTGTACATGGCTGAGATTGTATCTTCATCGCGACCAGCGCCTGCGCCAAATCAGCCCGTAAATCCGCAACATCCTCAAGGCCAATATTCAACCGTACAATGCGCGCTCCATAGTCAGGACGATTTGGAATGGAATGGAAATCGTAAGCCACCGCCAGGCTCGTCACGCCTGCCCAGCTATATCCCACCTTGAACAGTTTCAAAACATCCACAAATGCAAAAACCTGTTGTTTCGTAAACTGCCGCTGGAAGACAATCGAAAATAATCCGGCAGAACCACTGAAATCGCGTTTCCAGAATTCATGTCCGGGACAAGAGGGCAAGGCCGGATGCAACACTAGTTCAATCTCGGGACACCCTGCAAGCCATCGCGCCAATTCCAGGGCGGATGATTCAATCGCTTTCAGCCTCACCGCGAGCGTCTTCATCCCTCGAAGCGCGAGACTGCAATCATCCGGGGATGCCGCACATCCCATCAGTTGATGCGTGGCCCCCAAGCGCTGGTAAGTCGCCTCATCGCGCACCGTGATCGAACCCGATAAGATATCGCTGTGTCCTCCGCAGTACTTAGTTAGCGCCTGCATCGTGATATCTACACCATGCGAAAACGCGTCGAAATACACTCCGGCTGACCAGGTATTATCCAACGCCACCAGCGCGCCGGCCCCGTGCGCCGCTTCGGCGATAGCAGGCACATCCTGAACCTCCATCGTGATCGAACCCGGGCTTTCGCACCACACTAACCGGGTGTTATCGCGGAACAGCGCCCGAATTCCCGCACCAATGGATGGCTGATAGAAACTGACTTCCACCCCAAAACGCCGCAGAACTTCCACCGCAAACTTTCGGTTGGGCGTGTAGATGCTCTCCGGGATCACCACGTGATCCCCCGCTTTCAAAAACGTCAGATTGATTAGCGAGATCGCACCCTGTCCCCCAGGCGTAATGATCGTGCGGTAACCCTTCTCCAATTCGCAGACGCGCGTCGCCAGTTCAAGCGTGGTCGGCGTCCCGTAAAGCCCGTACGTATATCCCGCCGTGTATTGATCCCAGTGATCGTTAACTGCCCCGGCAGTCGGGAATAAAACAGTCGACCCGCGGTAAGTCGGCGTCGCGAGCGAACGAAATCCCGCGGGTGCCTGAGCGTCAGGATGAATCAATTTCGTGGTCCAGTGTTTCGACATTTTTCTATCTTGACTGATCAATCGGCACTGTGTATACTCAGTATATAGAGATGCACAGTGATCTCGTCATATCGCAGTCCGATGGCCGCCCCATGTACCTGCAGATCATGGAGCAGATCAAGCAACGGGTCGCCGTCGGAGAGTGGGCCCGCGGTGACGAAATCCCCTCCATACGCCAGCTCGCCGTGGCGCTCCGCGTGAGTGTGATCACCGTCAAGCGAGCTTATCTGGAACTGGAGCGGGAAGGCGTGATCGTGACGCAGCACGGGAAAGGATCGATGGTCGCGCCCGATCCCGATCTGAGTCCGCGATTGTACGAACAGGAACTCGCGGAGCATATCGATCAGGCCGCGCGGCTCGGCACATTGCTGGGACTTAGGACCGAGGAACTTACTTCGCGCTTGAAGAGGGCGGCCCAGCGGCTAATCAAGGAGCATGTATGAATAGCATTTCCGTTCGGTTTGAGGGAGTCAGCAAACACTACCCCCACTTCACTCTGGATAACATCGGCTTTGAACTTCCCACGGGAAGCATCCTCGGGTTCATCGGTCCCAATGGCGCGGGAAAATCCACCACGATCCGGATTCTAATGGGGCTGATTCACCAGGATCAAGGCGCGGTGCATGTGCTGGGGCGCTCCATGCCCGCCGAGCAAGCCGCCGCCAAGATGGATATCGGTTTCGTGTCCGAAGACATGCGTCTCTATGCGGCGGCAACTGTGGGTTGGCACATGGAATTCATCCAGTCAATCTACCCCAGGTGGGACCAATCGTACGCTGCAAGCCTCCTGCAGCGGTTTGACCTGAAACCACAGCAGAGGATCAGGGGTTTATCGCATGGCCAGAGGGTCAAGGCGGCCTTGCTGTTAGCCCTGGCCAGGCGCCCGCGCTTACTGGTGCTGGATGAGCCGACCACCGGACTCGACCCCGTGGCGCGACAGGAAGTGCTGGGCGAACTCATGGCGGTGCTCGCGGACGAAGAGCGTACGATTCTGTTTTCGTCACATAACACTTTGGATGTCGAACAGATTTCCGACCAGATCGTATTTATCGACCGCGGCCGGATCATCGACGCCGATGACAAGGAATCTTTCCTGGACCGGTGGCGCCGTTTGCGCCTGGTTCTTTCCCAGGATGCCGTCCTGCCGAGGTTTTCAGGAATCGTGGATGTTGCAGGCAGCGGCCTGTTGCCTGTCCTTACAACCAATTGCTTTGAGCCGCGCATGATTTCCGAATGTCAGGAAATGGGCGCGACGGTCCAGGCCGTAGATACGATGACGCTCGAAGAGATCTTCGTCGCCAATGTGCAGAGCAGAAGGGGAGGAAAACTTGTATGAACGTTGCCATGGTCAAGCGTTTGATTCTGAAGGATTGGTATTTACAGAGAGTGCCGATTATCGGCTCGCTCATTGCCGGCGCGCTTGCGCTGTCCGTGATCCTGTTCGGCGGCAAACCCGGTTTCATTCTGGGCTTGATCCTGTTGGTCACCGTGCTGATTGGAGTGGGCGCGCAACTTGCCGTGGCAACCATGGTCTTCGAGCGAAAGGAGCAGACGCTTCCGTTCGTGATGAGTCTGCCCATCTCTTATAAGGAGTACACCGCCTCGAAGATCCTTGGCAACCTGATCATTTTTTTGATCCTGTGGCTGGCCCTGCTGGGTGGCAGCTTCGGAGTGCTCGCGATTTCGCCCGACAAACCTTTCGGGCTCATTCCATTCGTCGCCATCATGGCGACCGAGATCCTTGTGAGCACCTGCCTCATTTACACTGTCGCGCTAATTACCGAACACCAGGGCTGGGCCATCGGCGCGATTATTACCGGAAACCTCGCTTTGAACGGCATCGGATATTATGTGGCGCACATCGGCAGCATCGCCAAAGGAATGGAAGGGCACAGCATTCAGTGGAGTCCGGCGGCCTCCACCATATTGGCCGCCGAGTTCCTCATCATCGTTCTCATGCTTGGGCTGACGTTTCTGTTCCAGTCGAGAAAAAAAGACTTTATTTGATGGTCAAGTCTTGACAGTCAAGATGTAGTAGTGATACTTTCGGGCCATGGACGATCAAAATACCGACGTCATCCAGGGCACGCTGGACATGCTCATCCTGAAGACGCTGAGCCTTGAGCCGATGCACGGGTTCGGAATCGCGCGCCGCGTGGAACAGATTTCCCGCGGGGTGTTCAAGGTGAATCCGGGGTCGCTATTGACGGCGCTGCAGCGGCTGGAGCGCGCCGGATGGCTGGACGCGGAGTGGCGTCAAACGGAAAACTCGCGGCGCGCGAAATTCTATTCGCTCACCCGTGCTGGAAAGAAACAGCTTGAGGTGGAGACCGCGGATTGGACGCGGCGGGCCTCGGCCATTGCGCGCCTGTTGAAGGCGGAAGCGGAGGGCTGATCTATGTCTGTCTGGCGCCAGCTTACTCGCGGCCTGCGTGTGCTCGCGAATCGAAACCAGGCTGATCAGGACATCGCCGATGAAGCACGCCACTATTTGGAACAAACCGCTGAAGCTTTGATGAAAGAGGGGCTTTCTCCCGAAGAAGCGCGGAGGACTGCGCGCCTGGGTCTTGGCAACATCCAGGAGCAAGTGCGCGACTACGGTTGGGAGAACCTGATCTCCACCACCGCGGCTGACGTCCGCTACGCGTTCCGGAGATTACGCAAGAATCCCGGTTTCACCGCCGTCTGCGCATTCACGCTGGCGCTGGGAATTGGCGCCAGTACCGCCATCTTCAGTGTGGTGAACCCCATCTTGTTCGAATCTCTTCCCTATCCGCAGGCTCCACGGATCATGATGATCTGGGATATCTCCGACGGCTCGCGGGCGGACGTAACCTTCCACTCCTTTCGCGAACTCCAGGCGCGCAGCCGCTCCTTTGACGCACTAGCGGTCATGGAACTGTGGACGCCGACGATTGCCGGCGGCGCGCATCCGGAACGATTCGAAGGCCAGAGCGTCAGTGCCGGATATTTCCGCGTGTTGGGCGTACAGCCCGCGCTGGGCAGAGACTTCAAGGAATCCGAAGACCGGTTCAAAGTCCCGCATGTCGTCATCCTCAGCGACGCGTTGTGGAAGCGGAACTTCGGCGCGAATGGCGCCATCATCGGCAGCCAAGTCAATTTAGATGGAAACCTATACACGGTGATAGGTGTGATGCCGAAGGGTTTTGAGAACGTCCTGGCGCCTTCGGCGGAACTCTGGTCGCCTCTGCGGTACGACGTGGGGAACGTAACGGACTTCACCAGCCAGGCTTGGGGCCACCACTTGCATATGGTTGGTCGCCTTCGGTCAGGTATTGGGCCGGCGCAGGCGAAGCGGGAGTTAGACACGATCGGGCTACACCCGCTGGTCGAGTTTCCCAGGCCGCCATTTGCTTCGCTGAAATCTGGGCTGATCGTCCAGCCGTTGCAAGGCGAAGTCACACGGGAGGTGAAGCCTGCTCTACTCGCGGTACTTGGCGCGGTCCTACTGGTGCTGCTGATTGCGTGTGTGAATGTGACGAACTTGTTGCTGGCGCGTGGCCTGCAGCGTCGCGGTGAGTTCGCGATGCGCGTTGCCCTGGGCGCCGCCCGATCTCGCCTTCTGCGTCAATTGCTGACCGAGAGTTTCCTCCTCGCCATTGTGGGAGGCGCGCTAGGTATGGTCGTAGCGGGAGTCGGCGTGCGCGCGTTGGTCGCGCTCAGTCCATCCGGCCTTCCACGGGTGGACGCGATCTCGATGGATGGTCCGGTTTTTGCGTTCGCTTTTGGCAGTAGCGCGCTTATCGGGTTGCTCGTTGGGTTGGTTCCCGCGCTGCGCGCTTTTCGAAGTGATCTGGCCGCCGGCATTCAGGAAAGCTCCAGACGCACTGCTGGAGGGCACAACTTCACCCGCGGAGCTCTTGTTGTCTCCGAGGTCGCGCTAGCCCTGGTGCTGCTGGTCGGTGCGGGGTTGCTGATCCGTAGTCTGCAACATTTGTTCGCGATCCCGCCCGGATTCGACTCCTCTCGGGTGATCAGCATGTGGGTGCAGGAATCCGGTCACCGTTTCGACGATGACAAGAGCAGTCGGCGCTTCTTCGCGCAGGCGCTGGAAGCCGTCCGCCGCGTCCCAGGCGTCCGTTCCGCGGCCTTCACTAGCCTGCTGCCGCTCAGCCGCGAGCAACTGACTACCTATGGCGCCTCACTTGAGAATGGCGGCGCTTTTCATAACGTGTTCCGGTATGTTGTGACCCCGGGTTACTTCGAGACAATGAGCATTCCACTACTCCGCGGTCGCCTGCTCGATCAACGGGATGTAGCCGGCGCGCAGCCCGCTGCGCTCATAAGCGAATCCTTGGCAAAGGCCGGGTTCCCAGGTCAAGACCCGATTGGAAAACGCCTTCATGTAGGTCCCTCGGATCGGCCTTGGTTCGTTGTCGCCGGCGTCGTCGGCGATGTTAAGCAGACTTCCCTCGCGGATGTTGAGCCGCACGCTGTGTATCTTACGCCGGAGCAGTCATGGTTTGCAGATCAAGAGATGTCGTTGGTGGTTCGTACCCGCGATGAAGGGACCGGGCTTGCCTCGGCTAGCAAGAACGCCGTCTGGTCTATTGATAAGGACCAGCCGATCGTCCGCATCGCCACAATGGATAGCCTGCTGGCCGCCTCGGAATCACAACGCCGCTTCGCCCTGATTGTATTCCAGGCCTTTGCGCTGGTCGCGTTGGTGCTTGCCGCCACGGGAATCTTCGGCGTGCTCTCCGGAAATGTGAACGAACGCGCCCGCGAGATCGGGGTGCGATCCGCGTTGGGTGCATCTCGCGGCGATATTGTCAGGCTTGTTGTCCGCCAGGCCGTAACTCTCGGCGGTCTTGGTGTGGTAATAGGATTGGCTGGGGCGGCATTCGCAACGAAAGCCTTGACCACTTTGCTTTTCGGCGTGTCGCTGCTCGACCCGGTAACTTACTGCGGGGTCATCGCGCTCATGCTTGCAGTGTCGGCTCTCGCTGCTTGGCTGCCCGCTTGGCGCGCCGCGCGAGTGGATCCTTCTATCACTCTGAGAGCAGAATGACTTAGAACTGATATTCCGGCGGAGTAATACCCTTGGCCCGTAAATACATCTCGGCCGAAGCCCGATGATGTGTCGTATGATCCAGCAGTCCGAGTAACATATCGAGACCTGTCATTTCACCTTCCTCCGAGTTATAAGTCTTAGTCAGCTGGTCGTGGCTCAGCCCTGACACTCGTTCGATCACGGCGTCGAAGGACGTCTTCACGAATGCCACGACATCCGCTTTCTTCATCGAGGCCGGCTTCTTTTCGCCTGGCTTCTGTCCCACCAGCGCACTGGTGAAATACTCGAATCCCTGCGACAAATGAACCATCTGCTGCCCGAAACTCATTTGGGGCGGCGTGAGCTTGAAGTCGTAGTCGCCCTCCGGCATCGCCTCGGCCACCCTGACGGTGAACTCTTTGGAAGTCTTCAAGTGTTTCAGAATTGTGTCTTTAACAAAATCCTGGGAATAAGCTGGCAAAGCCACGGCGGAAAAGCCCAGCGCCAACAAAGCAAGTTTGTGCATACGTCCTCCTCGCGTTAGTCTACTCCGGTATCTTGGGCATCGTGAGAGCAGCACTATTCTGGTACCCATTGTTTGTGCGAATGGGCAGGCGCCATTAACTGGCCGCCACCAATGCGCGTTCGTGTCCACGCGCCGCCACGGGCTCGACGGATTCCACCCGCCCGTCACGCACCATCAATGCTTCGTCAAACAGATTCACCGAGGGGCAAACGTGCCGCGGCAATAGGTAAAGGCATTCCCCGATAGCCGGAACCTCGCCCGCAATCACATCAATCGGAAGGTGCTCTTCACTCGGTTTCAGCGGCTGCAAGTCAGGCCGGCCAATCACTGCGCAAGTCGGAACTCCGGCGTCGGCCGAGACCGCTTTATGACCGGCATTGCAGGTGATGCGGCGAGCCAGCGGATGGCTCACCACCGAAGCCACCACCACGGCAGCTGCCTGGTATCCGAACTCCTCGGGCATCTGCTGAAGGCTGCTCATGTCGTTGAAAATCACCGTTCCCGGTGAAGCGCGATGAATGAATGCTGAGCCCTGAAAACCCGTGAAAGTCATGGCGCAAGGGAACGCTGGCGTCCCGGATGTGATGATTTCGCCTACTGGAACCCCGATCCCGCTAACAATCTCCATCAGGTGCGCGTAGCCCGCGTGAGCATTTTTCTCCCGCTCCTGCATGTCCGGCTCAGTATGATGACCATCGTAATAATGCAGCCCTCGAAACTGTCCCGCCGCCGCACGCGCGAGTTCGTCAATCTCGCTAACTCGATTCTGATCCATCCCGGTGCGGTCCATGCCAGGGTTCACGTCCACGAAGATGCCCACCCCGCTTCCGCGCCATATCTCGAATTGTTCCGGATTCTCAATCAACACAGAAACGCTTGTCCCGGTGTGCTCGCGAGCAATATCCATGACACGCCGCGCACTCGATCCAACCACGGCGTACGCCAACAATACATCCGCGGCCCCGCATTCACAGGCCACCCGAAGCTCAAGCGTGGTCGCGCACTTGAACGTCCGCACGCCGTGCTCCATCAGCCGCCGGATCACCCACGGCATCTTAGCCGTCTTAATATGTGGCCGCCAACGGTTCGGGTCACCGTGCATCAGCTTCAGCGTGACTCCGATATTGGCGTCTACCGAATCCGGGTAAACAGCCAGCGCCGGCGTCAATAGACGATCTTCACCAGTAATTCGATAACGGTCCAGAACCAGTTCCACGTTGTCAACCATTATCCTGAATCCCAGCACCCCACCTATGGCGCGCATCTTGATCAACACTTTCGGCTCCTACGGCGACCTTCATCCGTACTTCGCCATCGCCCTGGAACTTAAGCAGCGCAGCCACGTCGTAACCATCGCCACCTGCCCGCTCTACCGCGATAAAGTCATCACGGAGGGCCTCGAATTCCTGCCGGTCCGGCCGGATATCCCGTTCGACGACACAGCCTTCATTGAAAAAATCTTCGATGCCAAACAAGGCGGCGAACGAGTGATCCGTTTTGTGACCGCACCCCTCCGCGAAACCTATGACGATCTTCTTCCCGCCGTGCGTGCGACAGACGTGGTCATCACCCACCCCACCTCCTGCGCCGCGGCGGCCCTAGCGGAGCAATTTCAAAAGCCCTGGGTTTCCACCGTGCTCGCCCCATTCTCGTTCTTCTCGGCCCTCGATCCGCCCGTGGTGGCAAATGCGCCCTGGCTCATCAAACTTCGCGGTTTGGGACCCGCACCCATGCGGTGGGTCTTTACTCTCGCAAGAATGCAAAGCCGCGCATGGGTCCAGCCGGTTCTCCATCTTCGAAGGGAACTTGGATTGCCCGTCACGCATCCATTATTTGAAGGACAACACTCCCCGCAAATGGTGCTGGGCCTCTTCTCACCCTCGATGGCAACCCCCCAAGCCGACTGGCCCACCCAAACGGTGGTTACCGGTTTCCCTTTTTTCGACCGCCATCACGAGCAGCCCGAACTCGATCCCGCCATCGAGAAGTTCTTCAACGCGGGCCCGGCGCCCATCGTATTCACTCTGGGCTCGTCCGCAGTCACTGTTGCCGGGGATTTCTATCGGGAAAGCCTGATCGCGGTCGAATCGCTCGGCGTCCGCGCGTTATTCCTCACTGGCCCATTCGGTCAGGATCTGCCCGTGCCGCTACCGGATCGGGTCCTTGCAATTCCGTACGCGCCGCACTCTGCGGTCTTCCCGCGCGCTTCGTTGATTGTGCACCAGGGCGGCGTCGGCACTACGGGTCAGGCCATGCGCTCCGGAAGGCCTTCGCTGGTGGTGCCGTTTGGGTTTGATCAGTTTGATAACGGCGAAAGACTCCGCCGTCTGGGTACGGCGGAAGTTCTCCCCCGAACTCGTTATAACGCCGCCCGGGCGCAGTCAAAACTCTTAGCGTTGCTCACGAATCACGACATCGCAACCAGCGCCCGGCAACTAGGCGTGGTAGTCCGTGCCGAACACGGAGCCATCCATGCTGCTGATGCCATCGAAAACACCCTTCACTTGCGGACGGCAAGCTAAAATGAAAGCTGGAACACCATGATCGACAATATTTTGGCCAAAGTTTTCGGCACCGCGAATGAGCGCGAAATCAAGGCCATGCAGCCAAAAATCGCAGCCATAAATGCCCTCGAGCCGGAACTACGTAAACTCTCCGATGCCGAGCTGGCCGCGAAAACCGTGGAGTTCCGCGAGAGGCTCGACAACGGAGCCACGCTCGACGACCTCCTCATAGAAGCGTTCGCCGTCGGCCGCGAAGGTGGCCGCCGCATTCTCAACATGCGCCACTTCGACGTCCAATTGATCGG
>Ga0326727_10008494_pt1 | contig 26001 bp, 21 predicted proteins | sample MB2enrmetagenome_FD_207643 | JGI IMG/M metagenome (GOLD analysis project Ga0326727, IMG submission 207643) | Lab enriched peat soil microbial communities from McLean, Ithaca, NY, United States - MB29MY | ecosystem: Environmental > Terrestrial > Soil > Wetlands > Peat | place: USA: New York...
GACCGGCGCCACCTGGCTGAAGTACGTGATTTCGCGCTACAACCTGCACGAGGTGAAGCAAATTCCATCGACGCTGTCGATCGCGAATTTCCTCGCCGATCCCGGTTACGTGCAACAGATCTTCATTACCAGCGAGCCATTTTTTGCGAAGCAGGCAGGCGCCGAGGTGCGCACACTGCTGATCAGCTCTTCGGGCTACGACCCGTACCGGGTCTTCTTCACCACGCGCGATTTCGCCGCCCAGCATCCGGAGCTGGTCGCCAAATTTGTGCGCGCGAGCCTGCGCGGATGGCAGGAATATCTGCGCAATCCCGGGCCCACAAATGCTCTGCTGCTCAAACTCAACCCGGCGCTGAACCCGGCGCAGGAGGAGTACACAGCGGAGGCCTTGCGCGACGGGGGATTCATTACCGGCGGCGACGCAGCCGGCGCCCAGGCCGGGCACATGACGGCGGCGCGCTGGGAGGCAAGTTACGAGCAGCTCAAAGCGCTGGGCATCCTGCACGGGCCGCTTGACCCGGCGACGACTTACTCGCTCAAGTTTGTGCAGTAGAGGTTATGACAGCGAGCTATATCTGCGACGCCGCCAGCGGGCTAAAGATCAGGTTGGTGATGTTACTGACGATCTGTTCATAGCTATAGCGCGGATTGGTCGAGAGCTTCTTCCAGGCCGGATCGTTGCGGAAGACATCCCACTTTGCCTCCAGTTCCGCCGTGTCGGCGAAACTCAGCATGTAAGTCAGCGCCGGCATGCGCGTGCCGACCAGCAGGTCGCCGTAGAAAACGGGATGAAAACCGGCATTCAAGAAGATCTCGAATTCGCCGGAATGAAACATCTCCACTTTGCGCACATGGTCCTGATGGCTGGCGCTCTCGTAGGTCCGCAGTTGAAAGATGCGCTTGGCCTTGGCGGCGGACGCCGGAGGACTCAACTTCGGCCAGCCTTGAAAGGCGACGAGCAGCGAACCCTCCACGCGCTGAAAGGCGGGCGCGGTGGCAGGCGCATTCCAGAAGGGTTCGGCGGCCTTCATGAATTCGGCATCCTGGGCGAGACGGAGATCAAGTCCGGCGAGTGTCTCGACAGAGTTGCTAGGGATCAGGGTGTAGAAGACAGGCGTTTCGGGACCGATGTCAACCCGGAAGGCGCCGACAGGCCCGATGCCCATGCGGGTCAGCGCCGGAATGAGCGCACCGGAGAAGTAACTCTCAGTCAGGCTCGTCTGCGGCCCGGATTGCAGCGCGTAGCGGCGCACCAGGTAATACTCGCGGGGATGGGCCGCGGCGGCCTGCGCCGAAGCATCCCTGGCGAAAGCAAGGGCCGAAGTTGCGAGAGAGGCGGAAAGAAATTGACGGCGCTGCATGGATCCCTCCTGGGAGTGTTAGTTATATGCTCACTTGTTATACTTTTCCAGCCAGTTAGTTATTTCCTGCATCACATCCAGGCGTTGTTCCCACCTGACCGGAAAATGGGGCGATCCCGGATAAGTGACCATGCGCACGGTTTTGCCCCGCGCGGCCAGGATCTGGAAGTACTCCGTGCCCTGAAATGTGGGAACGCGCTGATCCGCCTCGCCATGCAGGATGAGCAGTGGCGTGGTGACCTTATCGGCAAAGGCCACCGCGGAGAACTTGCGGAAGGCCTCGGGACCCTCGTCGGTCCAGCGCCGGTCGTAGTCCACTTGCGGGATGTCGCTGGTCCACAGAAAGGGCGCCCAGTCCGTAATGCCGGCGCCTTCAACAGCGGCTTTGTACCGGCGGGTCTGGGTCACCGTCCAGGAAGTCATGAAGCCGCCGGCGCTCCAGCCAAAGATCGCCAAGCGATTTGGATCGGCCCATCCCTGTGCGATCGCCTCGTCGGTGGCGCTGTCCACGTCCTCATACGCTCGGTCGCCAAAGTGCTGGTAGATCGCAGCCAGAAAGTCCGCGCCATAGCCGGTCGAACCGCGGTACTCCGGCTGCAGGACGACATAGCCAAGCCCGGCAATGATGCGTGAAAACGCATCGAGAAGCAACTCGTCGTTGGCTTCCGGCCCGCCGTGAGGCAACACCAGAAACGGATACTTTGTGCCTTGCACATACCCTGCCGGGAAGGTCGCAATTCCCTCCAAGTTGATTCCCGCTTTGCTCTTCCAAGTCACCACGCGCACCGTGCCCAGGTCCACCGACGCCAGTTGGGCATCGCCCTCCTGGGTAACTCTTCGTAAGTGGTCGCCCTCCGGCACGGCGACATTGCGCGCATGCGTCGGATCACCCACAGTCATCGCCACCTGCTCACTGACTCCGGCGTAGGGGGAACTTACCTGCAATCCGGCCACAATGCCATCGTGCCAACGATACGCCGGCGACAGGGCGCCATCCCGGAACTCATCCACTTCATTTCGAACTCCGTTGTTGACCAATACCCAGACATGACCGCGCACATCTCCCGCCAACTGAACCGCCGTGCCATCCAGTTTGGGCGTGCGATCCTCGGCCGCGCCACCGGCTACCGGAACGGTCCACACGTGCTCCGGCGTCAGCACAGCGGCCTTTGTGGAAAGAAAGGCGAGTTCCCGGCCACCATTTGCCCACGCGATTCCGCTCACCGAATTCGCAATGTCGGTGACATGCCGGTCGCCCGTGGCGCTGCACACATCGATTGCGGTGCTCACATCGTGGTGGCCGATCCGGGGCAGTTGCGAGAGCAGCGCAACCGATTCGCCGTCGGCACTCCAGGCCCCCGCGGAGTCCCCTCCGCCCACGGTGACCGTAGCAGCTATGTGCCGCAGACCATCGCACCACCACTTGCCGCCGGTGCCGTCCGCGTTTACGACGTAGAGACTGGTCGCCTGCGGCTCCTGCACGTGGCGCATTTCATCCTTCGGATCGGGCGGGCGTGGATCGGCAAGAATCGCAAAGCGTGTGCCTTGCGGAGACGGCGCAGCCGATTGAATGCCGCGCGGGAGCAGGATCACGGTCGATGGTACCGCCGCTGCCTTGCCATCCTTCACAGGAAAGATGGCCAGTTGGCGAAGCTCGTTCACCTTCCAGGAGCCATAAAGGCCTTGCCCATCGCGCGTGAAGCCCATGGGCGAGAAATCTTCAGGCAGATCCAGCTTTGCGGGATGGCTGCCGTCGGCGGCCACGGTCCACCATTCGTGGTGGCTCATTCCGTGATCGCTGCCGAAGGTCACGCCATAAAGAATGGTCCCGTCAGGTGAAACCGCGGCGGCAGCTGCGCTGCGCAGCACAGCCCAGTCTTTTGGTGAGAACGGGTGCTTTGCCGGAGCGGTCTGTCCCGCCGCGGCCTGGCCCGCCGCACTGGCGATCGCCAGCATGACCACGATTCCACCGTAGAGAAACGTTCTCGATCGCATGGATCCTTCCTCACTTTCGTTGCTCCGGCGGGCCTGAATTTCGGCCCTCACGAGTGTAACCCGCGCAGCGCTGGTTGGAGGAAGGCTGGACACGGCCGATATTGCCAGGCGCCGACTATTCCTCGCCGATGTCCTCATGCCAGACCTCGGGGTGTTCGGCGATGTAGCCCTCCAGCAGCACGCGGCATGCCTCGTCGTCCAGGTCGATGACCTCGACGCCGTTTTCGCGCAGCCAGTCCAGGCCGCCAGGAAACGTGCGGCTCTCGCCCACCACCAGCGTGCCAATGCGAAACTGGCGCACCAAGCCGCTGCAATACCAGCAGGGCGCCAGGGTGGTGACCATCACCAGGTCGCGATAGCTGCGCTGGCGGCCGGCGCGGCGAAAGGCGTCGGTCTCCGCATGCACGCTGGGATCGCCCTGCTGCACGCGCCGGTTGTGGCCGCGGCTGACCAGTTCCCCCGCGCGCGTAAACATGGCCGCGCCAATAGGAATGCCTCCCTCGGCGCGCCCCATGCGCGCTTCCTCCAGGGCCACCGCCAACATGCTCTCGTAGAACCCAGCGTCCGCCACAAAACTCCTTTTCTCAAAAGGATATGCGATGGAGCCAGGGGAACGATTGCCGCTGGCCACTTCCGGCGCAAATCGCGGACTTGCTACTCGCGCGCGGAACTTGACTGGGGCCGCGGCCAGGGATGTACGTTGGAACGGGGAGACGAGGACAACAGCATGAAGACTCGCAGACTGGGCGCGAATGGGCCCGAGGTTTCAGCCATCGGGCTGGGATGCATGGGAATGAGCGAATTCTACGGCGCACGCGACGAACGGGAATCGCTGGCCACCATCGATCGCGCGCTGGAGCTGGGCGTCAACTTCCTTGACACCTCCGACGTCTACGGCCCGCACACCAATGAGGAGCTGGTGGGCCGCGCGCTCAAGGGACGGCGCAGCAAGTTTTTTGTGGCCACCAAGTTTGGCATTGTGCGCGACCCGGCCAATCCGGAACGGCGTGGAGTGGATGGCAGCCCGGCCTACGTGCGCAGTTCTGTCGAGGGCAGCCTGCGGCGGCTGGGCATAGAGACCATCGACCTCTATTACCAGCATCGCGTGGACAGGAACACACCGATCGAGGAGACGGTGGGCGCGATGGGCCGGCTGGTCGAGGAGGGCAAGGTCCGGTTCCTCGGCATGTCAGAGGCCGCGCCCCAGACGCTGGAGCGGGCATGCAGCGTGCATCCCATTGCCGCGCTGCAGACGGAGTACTCGCTTTGGACCCGCGATCCCGAGCCGGAAGTGCTGCCCGCGTGCCGGCGGCTGGGCGTCGCGTTTGTGGCCTACAGCCCGCTGGGGCGTGGCTTTCTAACGGGAGCGATCAAGAGCCCGGACGATTTCGACACGGACGACTATCGCCGCTTCAATCCGCGCTTTCAGGGCGAAAACTTCACGCGCAATTTGAAGCTGGTGGACAGGGTGCGCAAGCTGGCGGCGGATGCCGGTGTCACTCCCGGGCAGCTTGCCCTGGCCTGGGTGCTGGCGCAGGGTGACGATATCGTGCCAATCCCCGGAACCAAGCGCCGCAAGTACCTGGAAGAGAACGCGGCGGCTGTGGACTTGTCGCTGAACAAAAAAGTGCTCGTCGATCTCGAGAGCATCTTCCCGCCGGACGCGGCAGCGGGCGAACGGTATGTTCCCGCGATGAAGGCGCTGGTGAACGGTTAAGTTCGCTTCTGAGCCGTGTATCACGCCGCCGGCGTGCGCGTGCGCGAGTTGCCGGTACGCACCGAGGATCTGTTGCAGTCGCAGATTCTTGAGGCCTGAGCGAGAATAGGAGTTGATGACCGACCTCGAACCGATTCTGTCGCTGTGGCGCGAACTGGAAGCAGCGGGGGCGGACTATGTGCTGGCCACGGTGGTGGCCGTGGAAGGCTCAAGCTATCGCCGGCCGGGCGCGCGCATGCTGCTGACCCAGGATGGCCGCCGCGTGGGCACCGTGAGCGGCGGATGCCTTGAGGCCGAAGTGGCAAGCCGCGCCTGGTGGCTCACCGCGCAGGGGCCCGTGGTCGAGCGCTATTCGACCTCGGACGACGATGGCGAGCGCCCCTATGGTTCGGGCTGCGGCGGCATGGTTTCCATCCTGCTGGAGCGGCGGCAGACGGCGGGACCGCTGCTGGGCGCGCTGGAGACAGCCTTCAGCCAGAGAGTTCCAATTGCCATTGCGACCTTTCTCGACGGCCCGCGAATCGGGCAAAGAGCGTTTGCCCCGTTCTTTCGCGCACCGGGCGGAAAGGTGGGAAACCTCGCGCCTGAACCTGCGTTTCAGGAGCTTCAGGATCTGGCAAATCTTGTGTTTGCGCGCAGGACTTCGATGGAGCAGAGGATTTCAACCGGGGACGGCGAAGTGCGCGCGTGGGCCGACTTTCGCTTTGCGCGGCCGGGCCTGTGGATCTTCGGCGCCGGCGACGACGCCAAGCCTCTTGCCCGGCTGGCGCGCGAACTGGGCTGGTATGTCGTGGTGGCCGACGGCCGCTCCCACCTGGCCACGCGCGACCGCTTCAGCACCGCCAACGAGGTGCGTGCTCTGGCCATCGCCGAACTGCCTGGTCCGGAGTTAGCGCGTCTCGATTTGCGCGCCACCGATGCAGCCGTGGTGATGACCCACAGCTTCGAGCAGGATTCGCGCGTTCTCGCCTCGCTCTTGTCTCTCGATGCGCCGCTCGCCTACCTGGGTGTGCTGGGCCCGCAGCGCCGCACCGGCGAGTTACTGGCCGAGGCGGCACGCCTGCTCTGTCTCCAAGAGAATCCAGACCGCATCGAGCGCTGGCTGGCGCAGATGCATGCGCCCACCGGGCTCGACCTGGGCGCGGAAACGCCGGCTGCAATTGCGCTCTCGATCCTGGCGGAGATTCAGCAGACCCTCACCGCGGCCACCGCGCTGCCGCTGCGGGAGGTGCGCGGCCCCAAACTGGCAGCCGCGCGGCCGTGAAGTTGCAGCGTCGGCGCGTCTTAGCCTGACCTTACTCGAACTTATAGCCCCGGCCGGGCACATACTCAGCCTTCAGCAGGCCATCCCGGTAGTCGATATGCAGGGTCAACAAACTCAGGGTATTCATGCCCAGGATGCCGGATATCTCCATGCCATCGGCCTTTGAGGCCCCGGACATATCGGCGGAGACCACGCCATTGAGCTTTTGCGCGACGTGGGCGAAGTTGAAACTGAGTTCGTCCGCAACGAAGACCCGATCCGCCTTGCCGCCGGGGCTGGGGTGCTCCATGGTCTTGTCTTCGTGAAATTTGCCGGCATCCATGGCTGTGCCGGGCGAGATGTTGGTAGCATCCAGGCTCGCATCCACGATGAAGAGCTTTACCTTCTCGCCGTTGAGCGCGGTGGGGAGAATCAGGTCGTGGCCCACGTGATAGATCTGCGAGTAATCCTTCATGTCCGGCGAAATGTAGCGGTCAGACGAGGCGCTCGCCGCAGGCGCCGGAGGCGCCGCGCCTGCTTTGGCATCAGCCGGCCTAGCGGCCTCAACGGGGGCCAGGTCGTCCATATCCTCTGCAATTGTCTTCAGGCCGATCGCGGCCGCGGCCGTTTCTCCAGGCCGCACCGGCAACGGAGCCAGGCCAACTTTGCGCATGGGAAGGTCCAGGGTCACCATGAAATCCGAAAATGTGTCGATGCCGACCTGCCCATCGCCATCGTCGAAAGGACTGGCGCTGTCAATCACGTTGACCGCGCAATCCTGAAACTCGAAGCTGCCGATGTGAATGGAATCCGCATAGGCGGTGTAAGTTGGCTTTTGCCCTGGACTGGCCGCCGCGCCCTTCTCCTCCGGCCCGAGGCGCTTGAGCCCGGCGCGATCGGCCGCGGCGCGATACAACGTAAGCCCGGCTCCGCGCGTATCGATCTGCAGCCGGGTGGGATGGCCGTTCATGCCCACTTCCATACCGTAGGCTCGTGTATGATCGCCGTTCCCCCTTAGCCGGATGAACGGAATCTCTCCGGTTGCCGTGGGGGATGCAAGATGGCAGGCCTTGACCGGCTCACCGGCCTGCCTGCGCATACGTTCCAGGTCCGCATGCAGCTGGCTCAGGGTTTCCTTGTCGTCGCCTGTGGGAGACGAGAGGTAGTCCTCAAGTTCTGCGATGCGCTGCTGCAACGGGAGCGTCTTAATCCACGCCAGCTGAATCTCAGGATCGGCGGGATCGAACTGGTGAGCCAGCAGGATCTGTTGCCGCGCCGTGGCATAGCGGCTGGTCATCTCCAATGCCCGGGCAAAGAGCAAACGGGTGCGCGGATTGCAGGGGTCGATCTTGTAGGACTCAATAACCGTGGGCTCAACCAGCCACGGTTCTCCCTTGCGCAACTCGATCTCGCCGCGCAGCGTGATCAGCGCTGCCGACTTGGGCGCGGTGGCCAGCGCTGTCTTTACAGCGTCCTCGGCTTCCGAGACCATCTGCTGCCGAAGCAGCGCATGAACCAGCCCCGCGGTCAGGTCCGGATCGCCGGATTGTTTGGCCAGGGCAGCCTGGTACAGGCCTTCCGCTTTGGCGTAATCAGCCGCCAGCATAGCCTTGTCAGCCTCGGACGGCGGATTGTGCTTGACCACATTGCACGTCACCGCGAACAAGACCTGAGCCGGGATACATAGCGCGACAACCGCGCAAATCCCCTCAAAAAGGAACCGCGAAACGACCCGTGCCCTCAACATTTGCCTCATCATCAACTCCACATTGGCTCTTCGGCCCCTATCTGACACTGGTTCGCATTCTTCCACCCGAAAGGCGAACCGGAGGTGCGCTGCATCACCCTTGCAATGAACTGGTCGACGTGCTTCAATTCGCCTTGGCCGCGAGATGCTCTTCGAGCACCTCGAGAAAGCGCGCCAGCCAGGCCGGATGCGCTGTCCAGGCCGGACCGGTCACCAGCTTTCCGTCCACCACCGCACCGAAGAAGTCTACCGGCACAAAGGTGCCTCCGGCCAGTTCCACTTCCGGAGCGCAGGCCGGGTAGGCGTTCAGCTTGCGGCCTTTGAGCACTCCCGCGGCGGCCAGCAACTGCGGCCCGTGGCAGAGCGCGGCAATCGGCTTGCCCGCCCGATCGAAGTGGCGCACGATTTCAAGCACCCGCGCGTTGAGGCGCAGATATTCCGGAGCGCGGCCGCCAGGAACCACGAGGGCATCGTAAGCGGCGGGATCGATATCGTCGAAGGCCGCATTGAGCGTAAAGTTGTGGCCACGCTTTTCGGAGTAGGTCTGGTCGCCCTCGAAGTCGTGGATCGCGGTGCGCACCTGCTCGCCTTTTTTCTTTCCAGGGCAAACCGCATGCACGGTGTGGCCCACCATCTGCAGGGCCTGGAATGGAACCATGATCTCATAGTCCTCAACAAAATCGCCGGCAAGCAGCAAGAGCATTGCGGGTTTCATCGCATCATCCTCCGCCTGAAAGTGTGAACCATGGGGCGGGTCCAATGCCATAGAATTCCGCCATGACCGGCGCCGCACACCCGCTCGACGCGCTGAATGCCCGCATCGTTGCCTGCGAGCGCTGCCCGCGGCTGCGCGCCTATGACGCTGAGGTAGCCCGGGTGCGCCGCCGCGCCTATGCCGACCAGGAATATTGGGGACGGCCAGTGCCCTCGTTTGGCGACCCGTATGCCCGCGTGCTGGTGCTGGGCCTGGCGCCCGGTGCGCATGGCTCCAACCGCACCGGGCGGCCCTTCACCGGCGACGGATCGGGCGACTTTCTCTATCCGGTGTTGTACGAGACCGGCTTTGCTTCGCAGCCAAAAGCAGTCTCGCGCGGCGATGGCATGAAACTCACCGGGCTGTGGATCAGCGCCGTGGTGCGCTGCGCTCCGCCAGCCAACAAGCCCACGCCAGAGGAGCAGCGCAACTGCGCTCCCTGGCTGGACGAAGAACTGCACCTGCTGGGCAACCTACGCGTCGTGGTCTGTCTGGGCCGGATCGCCTTTGACGGCCTGCTGGCACATGCACAGCGAACCGGACAGTTAGCGTCGCGCTCCGCGCTCACGTTCGGACACGGCGCCGAGTACACGCTGCCGAGGGGCTTGACCGCGATTGCGAGTTACCATCCATCCCTGCAAAATACCAACACCGGCAAGCTGACGCGGCCCATGTTTCTTCAGATTTTCAAGCGGGCGCGGGAGCTGGCGGGGCTTTAGTCGCTTGTCACTACCTGAATGAGCCAATTCCGGCCGTTTCCGTTCGCTCGGACACAACACGGCGGAAGGAGATCGAATAGACTTGAGATTCTCAGGAGGATTGCTCCGATGCGTCTGATTCAGATTGCCGATGCCGTTCGATTTCCGCGCATGACGACGCAAGAGTTGCGCGCCTCGTTCCTGGTGGACGGGCTTTTCGACGCCGGGCGGGTGTGCATGGCTTACATCGATCTGGACCGCACGGTGGTCGGGTCGGCAGTACCACTGGATGCGCCGCTCCGGCTCGAAACCGATCCCGATCTCCGGGCTGGCTACTTCACCGAACGCCGCGAGCTGGGCATTCTGAACATCGGCGGAAGCGGCGCCGTCGAGGTGGAAGGCGCGGCCTACGAGTTAGCCACCCTTGATGCCCTCTATGTGGGCCGCGGCAATGAGTATATCTCTTTTTCAAGCCACGATGCCTCGTCCCCGGCCGAGTTCTATCTGCTGAGTTATCCAGCGCGCGCAAGTTATCCCACAACCAAGGTCGAGTCCAACGTGGTGCAACCGGTAGTGCTGGGATCGCCCGAGATGGCAAACCATCGCAACATCCGCCGGCTGATTCACCTCGAAGGCGTGCGCAGCTGCCAGCTGGTGATGGGGTTCACTCAACTCACTCAGGGCAGCATTTGGAATACCATGCCTCCGCACACCCACATGCGGCGCTCGGAGGTCTATCTCTACTTCAACATGCAGGCCACTGAACGCGTGATCCACCTGATGGGTCCGGCGCACGAGACGCGGCACCTGGTTGTGGCCGACAAGCAGGTGGTCATCTCCCCAGGCTGGTCGATTCATGCCGGCGCGGGCACCGGCAGTTATACATTTTGCTGGGGCATGGGCGGCGAAAACCAGGTCTACAACGACATGGATCCGCTGGCCATCGCGGATCTGCTCTAAACGGGCCGAGGTTTGCCATGAAGAAGCTTGCACGAGTTATCATTCCGGCGGCAATTCTGCTGCTATCCCTGGGGGCATACTCACAAACCATGAAATCCGATCATTGGTCTCCCGCGCAGTTGCTTGAGCGCGCTCAGCATCTGCGGCAGTTAGCCGCGCAAGGCGACGGCTCGGCCAGCGAAACGCTCGACAAGTATCCGCATCACTACACCATGCTCGCCTTTCGCAGCCGGAACGGCGGCGGCGAGTTACACCAGAACTATGCGGATCTGTTCTACATCCTAGATGGCCATGCCACGCTGCTCACCGGAGGCTCGGTCGCCGATGCGAAGACCACCGCCCCCGGCGAGATCCGGGGCACATCCGTAAAGGGTGGAGATCCGCAGGAACTGAAGGCCGGCGAGGTGGTGCACATCCCCGCCGGCGTCGCTCACCAGATGACGATGGCGGACGGCGAAACCGTTACTTACTTCGTGGTCAAGATTCAGGAAACTCCGTAGAGTGGACTCAAAGGCTGCCCTATAACTACTTGGCGGCTGGGGCGCCCGCCGCGGAAACAACCAATTCATTGGCAAGCCTTTTCAGCGTGGCGGAGATCTCGTCGCCGGCCGGGGTGCCCCACGGCCCATCCTGCTGGACCATGAAGATGAGGATCCGGCCGGTTGCCGTGTCTATCTCCATGTCGTTCTTGTTCGCGCCGCCATGCCCAAAGCCATCCTTTGACACGCCCCAGCCAAACCCATAATCCGATCCGCCCATGCCGCCGTTCTGCGTGCTCGTCATCTCATGCAGCGCGGCAGCCGAGATGTAGCGCCTGCCGTTGAGCGTGCCTCCATTCAGGATCATCTGGCAGAACTTCGCAACGTCGACCGCGGTGGAGAAAAGCCCGCCCGCCGGCATCGGAAACCGGCGCTGCCTGTCATTCAAGGGGTAAGTGAGTTGGCTTATCTGCACCTCAACCAGGCCTTTGGTGTTTGTGTCCAACTTATAGTTTTCGGCGATGCGGCCAATCTGCTCGGGGTTCGGCCAGAACGTCGTGCCGGTCATGCCCAGCGGATCGAAGAGCCGCTCCTGCATGAATCGCTCATAGGGCATGCCGGTGACGACTTCAATGATGCGGGCCGCTGTATTCAGGCCTTCGTTCGAGTATGCATAATTGGTGCCCGGCTGAAAGTTCAGCGGCTCAGCGGCAAAGCTGCGCACCGCGTCTTTCAAGGGAAGGAGGTCGAGCGCGCCAGGCTGCGCCGAGGACTTGAACGGAAGGCCGCTGGTATGACTCAGTATCTCCCGGACCAGGATCGGATGATTCGCCGGCACTAACTGGGGAGCTTGCGGCGCAGCAGAGGCGCCTGGCGCATTCTCAGGCGGAGCCACCTTGACCATCTGGCCCTTGAACTCCGGGAGATATTTTTCCACCGGATCGTTGAGATTGACCTTGCCCTCATCCACCAGCATCATAAACGCCGTCGCGGTCATTGGCTTGGAGGTGGAGGCGATCCAGAATTCGGCATCCGCGGGCATCGGAATCTTTCGTTCGAGGTCGCGATAACCGACGGCCTTGAGATAGACGATGCGGTCTTTAGTAGCCACCAGCGTCACCGCCCCGGCGATGGTGTGGTTATCCACCAGCGGCTGCAAATAGGCTTGGATGGCGTCGGGGCGAGCTTTGTCAGAAGGCGCGTCCGCGCTTTGCGCATGGATCATCGAAAAAGCCACAAGAATTAACACCAGAACAGAGATTTGTTTCTTCACGCTAGCACGGCTCCAGTTACAACTTGGATTGCAGTTCCCTAATTCACGCGCAGCACCATCTTAAGCGTGTCTCCCGGCGCGCTGGACATTTTATCGAAAGCCTGCTGGCCCTGTTCAAGCGGCAGCTCGACGGTCCACGGCGTCAGGTCGATTTCGCCCGCCTTGATCAGCGCCAGCGAGCGTTCGAAGTCAACGGGCGTATAGGCAAACGACATGGCCACGCGATGTTCCTTGCGGATGCTGGTAATGAAATCGATCTCGCTGCGCTCCTGACCCATGCCGAGCAGCACCACCAACCCGCCGGGACGGCAGAGATCGAAGGCTGCCTGGCGCGCGGCGCCGGAACCGCTGGCGTCCAGCACCAGGTCCATGCCGGAGCCGGCAAACCGGCGCGCGTCTACTCGGCCCTCCTCGGTGGCCGTGTTGGCGGCCAGTGTTGCTCCCATGCTGCGCGCCACTTGCTGGCGCACATCGCTCACGTCCTGCACCAGGATCTCGCGCACGCCCAGACGCAGCGCGGTGAGGAGCGCCAGCGAACCCATGGTGCCCCCGCCCACAATGCCCATGCGGAAGAACGGCAACGGAGCCGCGATGCGGAAGAGATGAACGATATTGGCCAGCGGCTCGGCAATGACCGCACGGGCATCGCTTAGATCGCTGGGGATCTCATACACCTGCGACTCGGGGATGGCGACAAACTCGGCATAGCAGCCCGAGGTTTGATCCAAGCCCAGCAGGCGCCAACTGGAACACAGATTCTGCGCGCCGCTAAGGCAGGCTGTGCAGCGCCCGCAACTGATCAGCGGGTTGGCCACCACGCGGCGTCCGTCGGCGGTGAGACCGACCAGCTCGTGGCCCAGCACCAGCGGCGGAATGCGGCGGCGGCTATGGCCCAGGAATCCGGAGATATCGGAGCCGCAGATGCCCGCGGCGTGCACCGCGATCTCACATTCCCCGGCTTCCGGACGTGGGCGTGGACGTTCTTCCAGAACCACCTGGTGCGGAGCGGTATAAACCAGAGCGCGCATCGTTCTCTCCTTTTCTCACCAGCGTAAGCATTATAGAGAGTGAGGCTGTGGCGCAGGTAGTTTCCGCATCGCAACAGAGCATTCTCTACGTCTGGTCCTGGCGATCGAGACCATGGGATTCACTCTTGGGGCTCTGCTCAAGCCGCCGAGGCAGTACCTGGGTGGGAAGCAGACGGAATGTATCAAACGGGCGTTGCCGGTCCGGCTATACTGGACGCATTATGAAGACCATTTCTGTTTCCATCCTCACCATCGCGGTGGGTTCGATTCTGCTTTGCGCCCCGCCGGCTGCCGCTCCACAGGCGCCCGCGCCCAAGACCGCTGCCACGACCGCGCACGCCGCCAGGCGGACCACTGCGCCGGCCGCATCCGCGATCGATCGCGCCCTGTTGAATCCAGCATTGCTCAAAGCGAAGGCCCCCGACACGTTCAAAGCCCGTTTTACAACCACCAAGGGCGACTTTGTGGTTGAGGTGCACAGGGATTGGTCCCCGCTGGGCGCAGACCGCTTCTACAACCTGGTGAAGCACGGTTTCTTCAATAACGCGCACTTCTTCCGCGTTGTGAGCGGGTTCGTGGTGCAATTCGGTCTCAGCCCCAGCCCGGCGGTCAACAAGGTGTGGAAGGACGCCAATATCCAGGACGATCCGGTGAAGCAGACCAATACCAAGGGCTCTCTCACCTTTGCCACCGCCGGGCCGAATACGCGCACCACGCAGTTGTTCATCAACCTGGGCGACAACGGCCGGCTCGACGGGATGGGTTTTTCCCCCTTCGGCACGGTGATTGAAGGCATGGACGTGGTGGAGAAACTCTACCCTGGATACGGGGAGGCGCCGAATCAGGGCCGGATCACGGCGGAGGGCAAGCCTTACCTCGACAAGAACTTCCCATTGCTCGACAGCATCAAGGTGGCCAGGCTTGAGGGTGTGCCGGCGCCGCATCCGGCGGTGAAGAGGACGACACCGGTTGCAGCGAAGCCGGCTGCGGCTCCCGCGAACAAATAGGCGGTCCTGGAGCGGCACAAATGGAGCAGACGGGTGCCTGAATCGGCGAGCCTGTCGGCCGATGGGCAGGCAACCGGGAAAGTTGGATCAGATGCGAGCATCGGCTCCGCCTTGCCGACACTGCGCTACCGATCTTCGGAAGCTCCCGAGCAGCAAGCTATTTACCTGAAGCGCTCTCCTTCGGTTTTCCGATAAAAGCGGTAGCTGCTCCACCTGCTCCGGGACGCCCGGTAGATGCAGACTTTGCGGCCGTCAACCCTTCAACACGTTCTCAATGAGCGATCGGATCGGGCTCGGAGTCGCAGGATCCCATGAGTGACGCGGACCGATCGTCAATCCGCCGTCCACCACGATGTGCTCGCCTGTGATGAAGGCAGACTCCTCGCTCGCCAGAAAAAGGCAGACCTTTGCAATTTCCGCGGGCGCGCCTTGCCTGGCAACCGGCTGGCTGGCCGGGGAGGCAGCCTTGATTGCGGCATTAACCCGGGCGGCCTGTTCTCCGCTCAACCCGAAGGAAGCCGCGAATATGTTGCTGGTGATGAAGCCCGGGCAGATCGAATTCACGCGGATCGAGTATTGCGCAAGTTCTGCCGCGGCAACCTTGCTCAGTTGAATGACTCCGGCCTTCGCAACCGCGTACGCAATGGGGGAATATCCGGCGAACAATCCAGCGATGGAGGCGGTGTTGACGATGGCGCCGCCGCGGACCTTCATGTGTGTCGACGCATGACGAATTCCCAGGGCAACAGAGCGCAACAGCAGCGCCTGAGTGCGATCCCACTCTTCGCCACCGATCTCGTCAATCTGTGCTATTGACCCGCCCGACCCTGCATTATTGAATACGACGTCCAGTCCTCCCCATGCGTCCACAGCAGCCTGCATTGCCGCCGCGATGTCGGACTCGCTGGTGACGTCGCATTTCCTGCACAGTATCTTGTCGCCGTGAGATTGCGCCACCTCATCGAATGCGCCGGTTTGAACGTCCGCAACCAGGACGCGGGCGCCTTCTTCCACGAAACGGTCCACCGTTGCGCGCCCGATTCCGGAACATCCTCCGGTAACGACCGCAACTTTCCCAGCCAATCTGTTCACGATTCACCTCCGAGGGGATGCCAAATAGTATCAGGTGAGGTCAAGGCTGGGAACGAGCCGGAAACACCGGTTTCGGAGAATTCAAAGAACTTGTGTCTTGGAAGTGGCCTGACGGCCCGAAAGCAAAAGGCGCTCTGACGAGACAACAGCGGCGTAGTAGGATTAAAGGCACATTCCCCGTATGCTTTTTGACAGACTCGAATTCATTTCGGAGTCGGGCTTTCAATACTGCCTTCGTGACATCCGAGATCCCCAATTCAGAGTGTGAGCTCATCGCGACAGACAGGCAGCGATGAGCGCTCACTTAGTGACCCGGCAAGTGAATTTCAGGGAGGGCGCGGCCATGGAACATTTCGATGTACTGATCGTGGGCGCAGGGTTGTCGGGCATCGATGCTGCCCATCATCTGCAGGAGCTTTGTCCAAAGAAGAGCTACGCGATCATCGAACAGCGGGAACGGATCGGCGGGACGTGGGATCTCTTCCGCTATCCAGGGGTGCGTTCCGATTCGGATATGTTCACGATGGGCTACTCGTTCCGTCCCTGGACAGGCGCCAAAGCGATCTCTCCGGGGAAGGAAATCCGCGAGTACATCCAATCTGTCGCCCGCGACGAGGGCATCGACCGGCACATCCGTTTTCGTCACCGGATCCGGCGTGCTTCCTGGTCAACACAGGAAGCAACGTGGACCATCGAGGCGGAGCATAGTCCGCCGGACGGCCCGCAGGAGCCTGTCACGCTGACTTGCAATTTTCTCTTCTCCTGCGCCGGGTACTACCGGTATTCGCAGGGGTACACGCCGGATTTTCCAGGCCTCGAGAACTTCCAGGGCAAAGTGGTTCACCCGCAGGCATGGCCCGAGAATCTGGATTACGCGGGCAAACGCGTGGTGATCATTGGCAGCGGCGCAACCGCAGTTACGCTGTTGCCCGCGATAGCAAAGACAGCCGGCCACGTGACGATGCTGCAACGCTCACCCACGTACATGGTTTGCCGGCCGGAGCACGATGCAATCGCAGACCGGTTGCGCCGCGTGTTGCCCGCAAAGCTGGCGCATCGGCTCAGCCGGTGGAAGAACATGGCCTATGCCATGTACGCGTACCAGCTTGCGCGCCGCAAGCCGGACCTGGTCAAAGCCGCCATCCAGAAGCAGGTGCGCATGATGCTCGGTCCCGATTACGATGTCGCGACACATTTCAGTCCACGCTATAACCCCTGGGAGCAAAGGCTCTGCCTGGTGCCCGATGGAGATTTCTTCAACGCAATCAAGTCAGGGTCGGCAAGCGTCGTCACCGATACGATTGATTGCATCACCCAGAGCGGCGTCCGGTTGCAATCAGGCAAAGAACTTGAAGCCGACATCATCGTCACCGCAACGGGCCTGGTGTTGCAGCAGGCCGGCGGAGTTGAACTCAACGTCGACGGAAGCACCATCGATACGGGCAAGACGCTGTCGTACATGGGCCTGATGATGTCCGGCGTTCCCAATTTCGCTTCCGTGTTCGGATACATCAACGCTTCCTGGACACTCAAGGCCGACCTTATCTGCGCATACGTTTGCCGTCTGCTGAATTTCATGGAGAAAAGAGGCGCTCGACAGGTGGTGCCAATGTCCAATGGTGAGGCCCCGGCAGCCGCATTCGTCGAGAACTTCTCTTCGGGGTACATTCAGCGCGGGCTAGCATCTTCTCCGAGACAGGGAACACGAAGCCCCTGGCGTGTTCACCAGAATTACATCCGAGATCTCATCAGCCTGGGTGGCAGCCGCTTCAACAACGGCGTACTCAAGTTTTCGAATCCTAGAAGTCAATGAGGTTCGCTTCCCTCTGCCTAGAGCGGAAGGCTGTCAATGCAGAGGATTGGAACGTGCCCACAGACGTCCGTGGCAATCTCGATCGCTTGCCGCTTGACAGGCGGAGGAATTTGAGTTGAGGCTGGGGGCCCGATACCATTTGCACCCGCGGCAATGGGACATAAAGGCCGCCCCATGAGATTAATCCACTTTCCCGGCAGCGCACTGGCGTTCACTGCGTTCAGAAGCCTGGCAAGGGCAAGATTCTCGGAGCCTTATGGAAGGCATTTCGCTATGGACAAACGCAGCATGAAGCAGATTAGCCGCTTTTCTCAATAAGTTAGTGCAAAGCCGAGAACGAATAGAGCAGAAATGGAGCAGAGGTCTCGCAACCTCTTCGTAAATCGCTGATTCTCATTGGAGCGGGATACCGGGATCGAACCTGCGACATTCCGGTACTCAGAAATCGAAACGAGATCAATCCCTTCCGTGTTGTTACTCGAGTAGTTACTGACGGTTAGGCGGACTCGGCCGGAGCTCGGTGCAGCAGTCACTGCCGCTTTGCCTAAGAACTTGTCCGTCAGGGAATAAGCCGGATTGCGGGCAAATTGGAAGTTGGGTAAGAGTTTGCTCTGAAATCCACAAACGTCAGCTTTGCCTGTGATGCGCCAGCGGTCTGCGATTAAGCGCATAATAGCGAAATCACTGGTTGTTACTCGACACGGTGGCCGTTGCCGCGCTCCAGTTCCCCGCTGTCTGGCTTGGGTGCTTCAGGGGGCATGATGAAAACCTGTTGCCAGGTGCATTCGATTGTTTTCACGAGGCTGGTGGCTGGGTTTCTGAGCATTTTCGTCGCATCTGCCGTGGCAGAGCGCGCACAGGACTTGCCCAAACCCACCGATTATGTCAATGACTTTGCGCATGTTCTGTCGCCGAATGCGGTGACGAGGCTCGACCGCATCTGCGCGCAGCTGGACCATTCTAAGGCCAATACGCAGGTTGCGATTCTGACCGTCCACTCGTTGGATGGCGACGACGCGGCGGATTGGGCCAACAAAGTCGAAGACCACTGGCGAATCGGCAAAAAGGGATCGGATCGCGGCATGCTTGTTTTGCTGGCTGTTGACGACCACAAGTGGCGAATCGATGTGGGATACGGTCTAGAGGGCATCCTGCCGGATGCCGAGCTCGGCGATATCGGCAGGCTGATGGTGCCGTATCTTCGCACCAACGATTATGACGATGCGGTTCTGACAGCCGTGGGTAAGATCGCGCAGATTATTGCGTTTGATTCCAAGATCACCATAACCGATACACAGGCGGCGCCGCCGGTTGTGAATGGACCGCGGCGACCGGATGCGCCCGTGTGGATCATGCTGCTGCCACTTTTCTTTTTGCTGATCTTCTTTGGAATATTCTTCCTGATGTTGCTGGGTGCCCTGGGGGTTATCAAAATTGGGACTGGCGGGCATTCTAGTGGATCGGACGACAGCGATTCGGGCAACCGTGGCGGCGGGGGGAGCAGCGACTCAAGCAGTGGAGGTAGCAGCGACTCAGGCAGTGGAGGCGGCGGAAGCCCAAGCGGCGGCGGAGAATTTGGCGGCGGCGGTGCCGGGGGAAGCTGGTGAAGGATTTGACCCTTATTCTGATACATGGATGGTTGGCAATCCGGACAGAACCACGCTTTTTGCCTGCCTGTGGCTCCCGGTAGGCCGAAAACGCGGTAATGACTGGTTAACCCGTGACTCGCCTGGAACAATGCCGAGCCCACAGAATACTTTTGTCATAAGCCTGCTTTGTCGGGGCGCGGCAGGACTGTCGTTCGAGAGGGCGACCGTGATCGGCCCCGGTATTCTTGAGCCAAAACAAGTGTTAGTCATTGGAGGTTTCAGGTTTCAGGCGGACCGCGGCTAGCCGAGTTCCAGTCGGATCGTCGGCAATCCATCAGTCATGTGTGCATTAATAACTCAATAGTATACAGTTTAGTGGACCGACGCGAGCGTCAAACCTGGACCGCAATGGGCGGTAGGGTAAGATCTCTGGCGTCGCAATACACCGGACCAATCGATCCTCAAGGGTGCATCCAGGATCGGGAACGATAAACGCTAGGTTCCTAGCGTTTCAGTTCGTCGGATCCGTAAATCTCAACCTGCTTCTCGACTGTTTTTGGCCAGTCCCTTTTTTGAGTTCGATGACCGCCCCTGCACCGCGCACCGCTTGAAGCGCGACCATTGCCCTTCGATTTATGGTCTTCTGATTTAACCCCTGATCGCGACCGGCGCCGAATAGCGCTATGATGTCATCCCTCTTCAACTGGGCGGCGTAGTGCTTTTCATAGTGCGTCCGAAACCAGCGCGGATCGCGGGCATATGCACTCAGAGTCGCCTCGCCTTTGGTTGCCTTGACCTCACGCAGGTACTTCTCTATGGCCGCATTGATCGTGACCACAGTGTCGCCCGTGTCCTCCGCTTGGTCTTCCGAGGTTTCGACCGTGCCCGACAGTTCGCCCGTCTTGAGTCGCCACTGATCCAGGGCCTCACGCGGCGATGTGCCGGCGATCCTTTGCTTCCGCTTGCCGTCCTCGTACCACTCCAGATAGAGCTTGCCGCCTCCCCTCCACGACTCCGGCTTCCCGTCAATGAGAACGAGTTGTGGCTTGGGTCTGCCGTCAACCTTCACCAGCGGGACAAATTGCCATCTGCCGTTCACTGAGCGATACTGTTTGAGGTTGGCCTTGTGGCCAGCCGGCTTACTATCCATTACTATCCATTCCTTCCGGGCTCGTGCGCCTCGGGGTGATGGGCGGGGCGATCCGGGCTGGAAATACTCACCATTTGGGTCGATTTCCCCGGAGAAATCATGGCCGGATGGATAGTAAGTTGAATAGTAAACCAGAGTCAATCTCGTAAGTGATTGATTTTAAAAGGGCGGGAGTAGTTCAGTGGCAGAACGTCAGCTTCCCAAGCTGAATGTCGCCGGTTCGATCCCGGTCTCCCGCTCCAATAAGAATCAACAGGCTATAGGCAATAGTTAAAGTAGAAAAACTCTCAAAACCCCGCTGATACACTTTGCCGACGGTGGAACCGCTTGGAGAGTGGACTATGAGGTTCAAGAGGCAGCGGTGTCAAAAGGGCAGCGTGCGCAAAGTGGAGTGCCCGATCTCTTGTACCAGCAGGATTGTCACTCTGCCGTGGCGGTGAAGGAGGATTGCCGGGACAGTGGAGAGCGAAGAAACCCTTTCCTTTCGTGCCCTTCCAGGTTCAGTCGCAGGAAATGCGCGGAACAGGGCATATACTGCCTTTCAACAACCCTCTGTGGAGAGAATGGAGTCACAATGAGTGCTAGCGCGAGATCCCTGGTCGGCTCCCTGCTTCTGGCATCGGTAATTGCCTTGGCCTATGGCTGCTTGTGCATTTACACGGCAAGGCGGGACATCGCCCTGGCGCAGAACGAGAGCTCAACAACCGGACAGGCGACCCTTCATCCTCGATCGAGGAATTCCAGCCTGTTCAATCCTGTGCGGTGCGATTACACCTTCATTGTCGACGGCAGTTTCTATTGGGGGCATGGAATGTGCCCCGAGCAAACCGATCATTCGCTCAAAGGGACGCTGCAGAATCTCGCCGGCATTCTCCAGAATCAAACGGTGACGGTATATTACGATCCGGCCAACCCGGGCACAAACAGCTTGATGGAATTCGGCGCGAAGAGTGAGTACGACTATAGGAAAGCAAAGCTATCGTTTGCTGGTGGGGTAGCCTTTCTCCTGATCCTTGCCGCTGGATCGTTGTATTTCGCTAGCCTCAGCAAGGCGAATCGGGGAATTGTTGTCGATAGCGAAGGAACGGTCATTTATCCGGACGAGATAGATTCGAGCCAGAAAGAGTTTGCGGCTCATCCCGAGCTCATCGGGTCAGAGAAAGAACAGACAGACCGTTCAACGAACGATTGATCCGGCGCTGTCAAAGCCAATGGCGGGCTTGTCTCAAGTGGCTGCTCAGGCCGCGCATTTCCGATCCGCGCGGAACACGCGAGTCCTTTTGCGCGTATCCAATTCGAGTCCGATTAATAATTGAGCAGCGCGAGCGTCATCCCTATGAAGAGCACAGAAGGTGAACCATTGGCCGCCGCCACCGCAACTTTGCCGTTAACAGAAGGTCTCTTGCGACTCTTTGCAGAGCACCACAGGCGAGTTCTCATGGCAGCCTATCGCATCACCGGCAGCATGGCCGATGCCGAGGATGTGACGCAAGCCGTGTTCCTGCGCCTGGGAACCGGGAACAGCTCCCTGGCGAATGCCGGCAGTTATCTTTATCGCGCGGCAATCAACGGGGCCCTGGACCTTTTGCGAAGGCGCAAGGCTGCCTCGGCAGAGCCGTTGGAGGAAGCCGCGGCCATCACGTCGACCGGTCCGGGTAGTTCACCGGAAGCAGATGCGGCGCGCAGGGAACTCGGCAGTTTTCTGCGGCAGGCTATCAGCGAATTGCCTGAGCGCGCCGCGGAGATGTTCACTTTGCGATATCTGGAAGAGCTGGGGAATCGCGAGATTGCCGCGTTGATGGGAACATCCCAGGCGGTGGTCGCTGTGACGCTCTATCATGCCAGATCCAGATTGAAGAAACGACTGAGTGGATTTGATTGGAGAAGACCATGAGAAAAGACGAGATGCTGCTGCGAGAAGGCGTTGAAGCGCTGCGCCGCGATGTGCCCGATCCTGAAGACCTGGCTGCTGCTGCCGGGCGAGTGGCTGACCGGCTGAGTCAGGCGAGCGAATGCACCGTCACGATCGATGCCATCGAGAGCTGCGACGACGTGCAGAAACTGTTTGCCGCCTATCGCGCGGGCAATTTGTCCAGTGCGCGCTCTCTCCTGATCGAGGCCCACATTCGCGACTGCGCTGTCTGCCGCAGCCATTTCCGCAGCGGCGCGGGAGCGGCAGCCTTGGATTGGTCCACTCCCAGGGCGTCCCGGCCGTCTGTGTGGCGGCCGCGCGCGTTCGGCTGGACACTGGCCGCCACGGCTGCCCTGCTGGTTTCCTCGCTCTTCGTCTACAGGGCATATTGGCAGATCCCGCCCGGAGTCCGCGCCGAAGTGCAATCCATTGACGGCTCTGCCTATCGCATTTCGGATGCCGGCGACCGGCCGCTCCTGCCCGGCGACAAGCTTGCGGAGGGCGAGCACATGCGGATCGGTGGAGGCGCCCATGCCGTGCTCCGCCTTACCGATGGATCGACCGTAGAAGTGAACGAGCGCAGTGTGCTCGCCGTAGGTGCCCGAGGGCACAACACCACGGTCACGCTCGACGGCGGCGCTGTGATTGTCGAAGCCGCCAAGCGGACTTCAGGCCACCTCTACGTCAAGACTCCCGATTGCCGCGTCGCAGTCACTGGGACGGTGTTCTCGGTCGATTCCGGAATTAAGGGCTCGCGTGTTGCCGTGCTTCAAGGCTCGGTGGATGTGCAGCATGCGGGGGTCGACACCGTCGTCGCCGCGGGCGATCAGATAAGCACCACCGACAACCTGAGCCCCGCGCCGGTTGAGGAGCAGATTGCCTGGAGCCACGATCGCGACAAGTACCTGCCGCTGCTGGCACAACTGGCCACGCTGCAGCACCGGATCCAACAGATTCCATTTCCGCAGCCGAGATACACCAGCGATCTGCTTGAGCGGGTACCGGCTGACACGCTGGTCTACGTCAGCATTCCCAACCTCGGCGACTTCCTGAGCGAGGCGAACCAGATCTTCCACGAGCAACTGAAACAGAGCCCGGTGCTGCAGGAGTGGTGGAATCGCGGACACGGGCAGAACACCGCGGAACTGGACGCGCTGATTGAAAAGACTCATCGGATCAGCCAGTATTTGGGCGACGAGATCGTCATTGTCGGCGTGAAACAGCCTAACGACCCCGGTTTCGCGATCATTGCCGGCGTAAAGCAGGCGGGCCTCGACGATCTCCTCAAGCAGCAGTTTCCCTCTTCTAGCACCACGTCCGGGCTCACGGTGTTCGATCAAAGCTCGCTGAATGCAGCTCACGCATCGTCGAAAGCGCAGGCAGGCGGCGGCTTTGCCCTGATTCGGCAGAACGAGGCGGTCTTCTCAAACAGCATCGCAACCTTGAAGCTGATCGATGCTCAGTTGAATGCCGGCGTCAGCGGATTCGCGACCGGGGACTTCGGCAAGCAGATCGCGTCTGCCTACAGCCGTGGCGCGGGGATCATTGTGGCGGCCGACCTGCACCAGATGATCGGCGCAACCGCCGCGCATTCCCGCGCGGGCGGCGATAAGGCCGGAGAGCTTGAAAAGAAGAGTGGCATTGAGGACATGCGCTACCTGATCGCGGAGCATCGCGAGGTGAATGGGCAGCCGGAAAACAACCTGTCTCTGGAATTTGCGGGAACCAGGCAAGGCGTGGCTTCATGGCTGGCTGCGCCGGGTCCGATGGGATCGCTCGAATTCGTCACCCCGAATGCGGCCGTTGCGGTGGCAATACTCTCAAAAGACCCCAGGTCCATCGCCGACGATCTGATGAACATGGCGGCTCGTGGCAAGGATGAGGATGAGGAGAATCAGGATTGGAAGCAGGCCGAGGATACGCTGCAGGTGAATTTCCGCGACGACCTGGCTGCCTCGCTGGGTGGAGATTTTCTCGTGTCGCTCGATGGGCCAGTACTGCCCACGCCCTCGTGGAAGGCGGTTATTGAAGTTCACGACTCAGAGCGCCTTGAGCAGGCCCTGGAGCGGATGACTGAGGCGATTCGCAACCAGCCCCACGGCAAAGAGGCACATTCCATTGTCATCGAAGCGAGCGATGCCGGCGGCCAACGCTTCTATTCCATACACGACTTGACCTCGGGCAATATCGTCGCTCAATATACCTTTGCGGACGGTTACATGATCGTGGCGCCCAATCGAGCCCTTCTCATGGAGTCGTTGCAGACCTACGAGAGCGGGAATTCCCTGGCACATTCAACGGCATTCAGGGCATTGCTCCCCAGGGATGCGAGCGAGAACTACTCCGCCGTTGTTTACCAGAACCTGACTCCGGTGATGACTCCTCTGCTCTCCCAGTTGAGCGGTGAGTCGGCGAATGCATTGCAGCAACTGGCGGCGGACGCGAGGCCCACCGCGATCTGCGCGCGCGGAGAAGAGAACCGCATCGACGTGTTCAGCGACAGCCATCTGCTCAACCTTGACTTTTTGACCTTGCAGACTCTGATCGATATCGGGAACAAGCACGCGCACGCCAACGTACAAGAGTGACATGGGCATCATCGATCTGGATGGACTGGAAGTCCGGCTGGCCGGCCGTGTCATACTCAACGGGCTCACGGGAGAATTGCGGGGGCAGGCCATTGGCCTGCTCGGGCCCAACGGCGCCGGAAAGTCCACCCTGATTAATACGCTGCTTGGGTTTCACGTTCCCGCAAAAGGGACAGCGCGCGTCTTTGGGCTCGACTGCCATAGCGACAGGTTGCAGATCCGCGGCGGGATCGGCTACATGCCGGAGAGCGACTCCTTTATCGGGAGCATGAGCGGCGTGCGCTTTGTGCGCTACATGGCTGAGCTGGCCGGCCTGGCGCCTCGAGTGGCACTTGAGCGGGCCCACGAGGCTCTCTTTTATGTCGGACTGGGCGAGGTTCGATACCGGAAGATCCACACCTATTCGCTGGGGATGAAACAGCTGGTCAAGCTGGCCCAGGCGCTGGCGCACGGGCCCCGGCTGCTGATTCTAGATGAGCCCACCAACGGCCTCGATCCGGTGGCTCGCCAACGGCTGATCCAGCTGATCAAGGAGATTCGGAAAGAAAAAAGCATTCGCCTGCTCATCTCCTCGCACCTGCTCCGGGACATCGACGAAACCTGCGATGAAGTCCTGATTCTGAAGAACGGCCGCATCGCCTCGCTGTGCAACATTGAAGAAGAACGCCGCTCCAACCGCAGCTTCATCGAGCTTGAAACGGTGGGCGCAACCGAGCGGTTTGCAGTCAGCATCCGCGGGCTCGGCTGTGAATGCGCATCGTTCCCCGGCGGCCGCATCAAGCTCGTTATCCCCGACAACATCGAAGCCAGGGACCTCTATGTGATTGCTTCAGAACAGGGGGTCCAGATTCGCCGTCTGAATCAGCGCCGTGACTCACTCGAGGATATCTTCCTGAGAGCGATGGACAATGGCGCGGAAAGGATGGCGAATGGCCGTTTATAAACACAGTTACAGCGCCTATACAGGGGTGGTAACTCCAGCGTGGACCCGCGTCCTGGTGCTTGCCCGTTATGCTTTCGCCGAAGCGTGGTCGTCGAGGATCACCATTGGACTGTTCATTCTCTGCCTGCTGCCTGGCGTGATTTCGGTGTTCGGAATCTATCTGGCGAATAATCCCATGGCGAGAGCCCTGATTGGCGCCAAAGGCGGACCGGACGTGTCCATCGGCGCCCAGTTCTTTTTGGGCGTTCTGCAAGTCCAATCCTGGCTGGCGCTGGTTCTGGCTGCCTGGATCGCGCCCCGCCTAATCAGCTTCGACCTCACCGATAATGCGTTGCCGATCGTGCTCAGCCATCCGGTCTCACGGCTTGGCTATTTGTCGGGCAAGTTCATCGCGCTGTTTACCTGCCTTTCCGCCGTTACGTGGGTTCCCTGCCTGTTGCTTTTTATTTATCAGGGCTATTCTTCAGCAGTGCCCTGGGCCACAGCCAATCTGCGCATCGCCACCGGACTGTTTGCAGGCTCGGTAATCTGGATTGCCTTTCTCTGCGTGCTGTGTCTGGCGATGTCTTCCTGGGTCAAGTGGAGGTTCGTAGCTACCGGAAGCATCTTCGCGGCCGTGTTTGTCCCCGCCGGCGTGGGGGCCATCGTGAGC
>Ga0326727_10008496_pt1 | contig 25997 bp, 15 predicted proteins | sample MB2enrmetagenome_FD_207643 | JGI IMG/M metagenome (GOLD analysis project Ga0326727, IMG submission 207643) | Lab enriched peat soil microbial communities from McLean, Ithaca, NY, United States - MB29MY | ecosystem: Environmental > Terrestrial > Soil > Wetlands > Peat | place: USA: New York...
CCGTGGTGGTGGCCGCGGCGTGCGTGCTCATGGTGTTGCTGATGGGAGTGGCGAGGCAGCAGGTCATGGTTTGGAAAGACAGCAAGACGTTGTATGAGCACGCCTTGGAGGCCACTAAAAAGAATTATTTTGTCCATGGAAGCCTGGGAACCTATTTCCTTGGTAAGGGACTAGACGACACGGCTATCCGGCATTTTTTACGAGCTATCGCCATCAAACCGAATTACGAACCAGCCTATTACGGAATGGCAGTCATATTGGAGCATAGGGGTGACTATGAAAAGGCTGTCCATTACTATCAACAGGCCATCGCTATTTCACCGGACGCCACGGCATCCCAGTATCGATTGGCAGATTTATTGGTACGCATGGGAAAATTACCGGAAGCATACAATCTGTATCAATCGATTCTGAAGCATGGAACAGGCGACCCTGTCATATTTAACGAAATGGGTTTATGCCTTGCCCGAATGAACAGAAATAGGGAAGCAGAGATCGCCTTGCAGGAAGCAGTCAGAATGAATCCCCATCATGCCGGATACCGCAATAATCTTGCGCTTGTGCTTGATCGCCAGTGCAAAATTCAGGCTGCCGTTCAGCAACTGCAGGAGGCTGTTCGCATAGAGCCGTATTATGCAGCCGCTCACTATCATCTAGCCGAAATCTTTTTGAGGGAGAGAAATTATACAGAGGCTCGAAAGCATTACCAAATCGCAGTCAATATAAATCTGGGTTTCCAAAATGAGCAGTTTTTGAAAAAGATGAATGCCCGATGAAGAGTTTAGAACGTTCGCATCAACAACCGAAATCTGTAATAGCTATGTGTTTGTTTTTAATGGTTGTGACGTTGATCATTTACTGGCCTGTTCAGCACTATGGTTTTATCCGCTTTGACGAAGAACAATATGTCACGCATAATCCTCATGTTCAGGGAGGGCTGGGCAAGGAGGGGGTGTTATGGGCTTTCAGTGCGCTCGAAGCGGGTTTCTGGCATCCCCTGACTTGGATGTCCCTGATGCTGGACTACACATGGTATGGTTTGAATGCGGGCGGTTACCACTGGACAAATGTTTTGTTGCATCTTGCCTGCACGCTGCTGCTGTTTCTGGTGTTAAATGGCATGACCGGTGCAGTTTTTCGAAGTGGTCTGGTGGCTGTGTTGTTTGCCCTGCATCCATTGCATGTAGAGTCTGTTGCCTGGGTGGCGCAGCGCAAGGATGTATTAAGCGGCCTGTTCTGGATGCTGGCCATGGGGTCATATGTCTGGTACGCGAGGCGGCCCGGATGGGACCGGTACCTGCTGGTTCTGGTTTTTTTGATTTTGGGTTTGATGGCCAAGCCCATGCTGGTGACCCTTCCCTTCGTTTTCCTGCTCCTGGATTACTGGCCGCTGAAACGCCTGCAGGATCGGCGTAGTGCCGGCGTGCTAGAAACCTTGCCCACCCCTACTTCTTCCACAGTGCGTCTCATCGTGGAAAAGGCGCCCCTGGTAGCGATCGCAGCGGTCTTTTCTGTGATTGCCTTGATGGCCGAGGATCGGGCAGGTGCTCTGCCTTCCCTTGCCAGATTTTCCATGGAAGCGCGTTTTTCCAATGCTGTGGTATCGTACGGGGTGTATCTTTGGAAGACGATTTGGCCATTTGATTTGGCGGTGTTTTATCCTCATCCCGGGGCATGGCCGTTGTCATGGGTATTGGGTTCGGGGATTTTTTTGCTGGCGGCGAGCGTGTTTGTGGTTTATGAGCGGGAGCAATTTCCGTATTTGGCGGTGGGTTGGTTCTGGTACCTGGGTGTTCTGTTGCCGGTCTCGGGCCTGATTCAGGTGGGTTCGCATGGCATGGCTGACCGTTACACCTATTTACCGCTGATCGGTATATTTTTGATAATCGTTTGGGGCATTGCTGATCTTGCGGCGGGGCTGAAGATCCGGGCGTCCGTGGTGGTGGCCGCGGCGTGCGTGCTCATGGTGTTGCTGATGGGAGTGGCGAGGCAGCAGGTCATGGTTTGGAAAGACAGCAAGACGTTGTATGAGCACGCCTTGGAGGCCACTAAAAAGAATTACCTGGCACATAGCAACCTTGCCGCCACCCTGATGGACTTGGACAGATCTGACATTGCGGAAAGGCACCTAATTGAGGCGCTCCGGATCAGACCTCATTATGCTGTTGCGCACTATAATCTTGGGATCTGCTTATACAGGAGGGGCGCTTGGGACAAAGCGGCTGAGCATTTCAGTCAGGCGGTGTTAGAAAACCCCCTATATACGAAGGCACGAATTGCATGGGGGGATGCCCTGCTGAGGAAAGGAGATTACCGCCAAGCAATCTTAAGGTACGAGGAGGCCCTGTTGAAGGTTCCGGATCGGGCGGATGTTCATAATAATCTTGGCATAGCGTTGGCGGCAATTGGAAGGAACCAGGAAGCTATGTTCCATTTCAAGGAGGCACTGAAATATGATGCGGCGGATGATACTGCGAAAAGAAATCTTGCAAAGGTTTTGACACATATCGATACTGTAAAACCATAAAGAGGAAATGGCATCAAACATGACCACAACGGCGCAACAGCGATACACGAAGCAAAGAATCAACCATTGGAATCATGTGGCCCGTAAAATGGACCATTGGTCCGGCATGGGTGGTTATTACCTGCAACGGCTTCAGGAAATATACAGGTTCGTTGTGCCGGAGGGAAGCAGGGTTCTGGAGGTCGGATGCGGTTATGGAGACCTCTTGGCCTCGCTGAAGCCAGACTTCGGTGTCGGGATAGATTTTTCATCCGAGACGATTCATAGGGCATCGCTCAGGCATCCGGGATTGCATTTCATCAGAACTGATGCTCATGCCCTCCCATTCAGAAAGGATTTCGATTTCATCATTCTGTCGGATGTCGTGAATGACCTGTGGGATGTACAGGCCGTCTTCAAGGAAATATTTCAAATCGCTTCTGGCCGGACAAGGCTTGTCATGAATACTTACAGCCGGCTTTGGGAATTTCCGCTGTGGCTGGCGAAAAAAATGAACCTAGCGAAACCCGCCCTGTTTCAGAACTGGCTTACTGTTGAAGACATTGCCGGCCTGCTCCGGGTATCCGGTTTCGAAATGATCAGAAACTGGGATGAGGTGCTGTGGCCGATTGCCACTCCGCTACTGTCATCCTTACTGAACCGATATGCCGCAAAGATGTGGCCTGGGCAAATTTTCGATCTAACCCATTTCATTGTTGCCCGCCCGGTCAAGGTGGCTTTTGGGGGCAACGGGACTGTGTCCGTTGTTGTTCCTGCCAGAAATGAGGCCGGCAATGTCGAAAATATTTTCCGGCGCGTTCCGGACATAGGGAAGATGACAGAACTGGTCTTTGTCGAAGGGCATTCCTCAGACGGCACATATGAGGCGATTGAAAAAGCCATCGGGAACCATCCGGAGCGCAGGTGCAAACTGATGAGGCAGACCGGTTCGGGAAAGGGCGATGCCGTGCGAATGGGATTCGATCATGCCTCGGGTGATGTCCTCATGATCCTTGATGCAGATCTGACCGTTCCACCTGAAGATTTGCCAAGGTTCTATGATCTGCTGAGCGAGGGAAAGGGCGAATTTGTCAATGGAGTCCGATTGATTTATCCGATGGAGAAGGAAGCAATGCGTTTTTTCAATCTGGTCGGAAATAAATTTTTCAGCTTGGCCTTTTCCTGGCTTTTGGGACAACCCATCAAAGATACGCTGTGCGGCACCAAAGTTTTATGGAAGGTGGATTATGAGAAGATTAAGGCAAACCGGTCCTATTTCGGGGATTTTGATCCTTTTGGTGATTTCGATCTGCTTTTTGGCGCAGCCAAATTGAATCTGAAGATCGTGGAAATGCCGATTCGGTATCGGGAGAGGGAATACGGCAGCACGAATATCAGCCGGTGGCGGCACGGCTGGCTTCTCCTGAGGATGGTTGCCTTTGCAACCCGGAGAATGAAATTCATATAGGATAATTTTGTCATGGACGAGATGCGGTCTGGAAAAGCAACCGCGGAAATTTTGCATGGGCGCTATCTTGCCGAAAGAGATCCGGAGCTGATTTGGGGATGGAAAACACCGGCTGGTAAAATTCGCGCAGACAGAAGAGCGAATCTAATCATTGCCGCAACTGGCCTGAGACCCGGGAAAAAAGCCCTGGAAATCGGATGCGGTACTGGCCTGTTTACGGAAAAATTTGCACGGTCCGGTGCACGGATCATTGCCGTCGACATTTCTGAATCATTGGTCAGCTTGGCGGCAAGGAGGCATCTACCGGAGCATCAGGTAAAATTCATGGTCCGCCGCTTTGAAGATTGTGATGTGGAGGGTCCCTTCGATGCGGTTATCGGATCGTCCATCCTCCATCATCTTGACATATCGCAGGCTGTCCCGAAAATATTTTCTCTTTTGAAGCCAGGGGGGATCATGAGTTTTGCGGAGCCGAACATGCTCAACCCGCAGATTTTCGTGCAGAAGAATATTCCGGCCATCAAACGTTACCTTGGGGATACGCCTGATGAGACGGCGTTTTTCAGCTGGAGGATTAGGAAATTTTTAAATGTCAGAGGATTTGTAGCAATATCCGTTACACCCTTCGATTGGCTACATCCCTATACACCGCATCCCCTGATTCGACCCATTGTTGCACTTGGGCGGATGTTAGAAAAAACTCCCCTCATACGCCAGTTTGCGGGCTCCCTCCATATCACAGGTAGCCACCCCCCCTCATGACAGGTGATGAGGATGGTAAAGATATCTACATTGAAAACTGAGATGGGGCGCAGATTAGGGAGGCGCTCTGGCCAGTCGGCTGTGAGGCTCATGCGCCAGGAGTATTTATTCCTTTTCTGCCTCGTTATATTAACACTGGCCGTGTACTGGCCGGTGCAGCATTTCGATTTTATCAATCTCGATGATGATCTATACATCACAGATAATCCCGCCATGAAGGAGGGATTGACATGGGATAACCTTCACTGGGCCTTTTCATCGGATCCCGTCCGCGTGATATGCAACTGGCATCCTGTGACGTGGATTTCACTGTTTTTGGACTGTTCGCTATTTGGCCTCAATCCTTATGGATACCATATTGTAAATGTCCTTATCCACATCCTGAATGTTTTAATGCTATTTGCCATCAGTTACCGCATGACAAAAGAAATCTGGCTGAGTGCCTTCACCGCGCTCCTGTTTGCCATACACCCCGTTCACGTGGAGTCCGTAGTTTGGATTGCGGAGCGAAAAGATGTGCTATGCGCCTTTTTCTCGATCCTCACGATGGGAGCGTACATCTTATATACAGAGAGAAAGACGGTAGGAATGTACCTACTCATGACGCTTTTCTTCGTTTTCGGGCTGATGTCTAAAGCGATGGCCGTCACATTACCGCTGGTGCTGCTGCTTCTTGATTACTGGCCATTGAACCGCTTGCCTGCCAGTACAAAGGAAACACAGCATAAGCGACAGATCATCTGGAGACTATTGTTGGAGAAAATACCGCTTTTGGTCCTCTCCGGCTTATTTTCAATGATTGCTTTTGATTCGCAGCGTGAGGCGGGGGCAGTCATGTTTTCCATACCCTTTGGCATCCGGACTGGAAATGCCCTGCAATCATATGTCATCTATCTAAAAAAAATGGTTTGGCCGGTCAATCTGTCCGTTTTTTATCCATACCCGGCAGTGCTGCTGTGGTTCCGGGTTGTCGGTTGCGCCTTAGTGCTGGCAGGCATCAGTTTTTTTGTTGCGGCATATAGGAAGAAATTCCCTTTTCTGGTGACAGGGTGGTTATGGTACCTTATCACACTCTTGCCGGTTATAGGAATTGTGCAGATTGGCCACCAAGCCTATGCGGACCGGTACATGTATTTGCCGTCAGTTGGCATTATACTTATGGTTGTTTGGGGGAGCGCAATGCTTCCCAGGCTCATGCAGGTCAGAACAATCGTGTTAGCGATTTTTGTGGCTGTTGTCCTGTCTCTGCTGATGGGAGCCGCCCGTCAGCAGGTGGATTTCTGGCGAAACAGCCGGACTATTTTTGAGCACGCCCTCGAAGTAACACAAAATAATTATCTTGCACATACGAACCTGGCGGTAGCCCTTTTCAGTGCGGGTGATGTTACTTCCGCAATCGAGCATCTCAATGAGGCGATCAGGATCAAACCCAATTATGCCTTGGCATATTATAATCGGGGCGTTGGCCTTTACAGCCGAGGGCGGTGGGATGAGGCGGCTTTGGAATTCAGGAAATCCATTCAACTCGATCCTTCTCGTGCACGCTCCTATATTGCCCTGGGAGATGCACTGCTGCAAAAGGGGGACTATCATAATGCCATTTCCGTATTTCAACAGGCGCTTTTGAGAAGGCCCCGGGATGCCGAGACACTGAGTAATATAGGTGTGGCATGGATGAGGCTGGGAGATAATCGGCAGGCGGCGCTTCATTTTAAACGAGCGCTACAGAGCGATCCGGGACTGAAAATGGCAGCCGAAAATCTTAAACATATACAGATGTAGGACCATGCCATTAGTCATTGAGCAGTCAACAAACAGCGGAGTCAGATCGGGGAGGGTTATGGACGGATCTCATAAGGCGCAGTGGCTGAAGCGGCGCGAGACCGCTTTTCTTGTGCTCGTTATCATTCTCGTACTCGCCGCCTACTGGCCTATTCAACATTATGACTTCATTGATTTCGACGATAATCTTTACATTACGGAAAATGCAAGAATCAAGGCAGGATTAACATGGGAGAATGTGTTGTGGACCCTCGAAGATGTTCATGCGGGTTACTGGCAACCTTTATCCTGGCTGTCCCTAATGCTGGACTATACACTGTATGGACTCCACGCCCCCTCCTACCATTGGAGTAGCCTGACCTTTCATTTGCTGAACATTGTACTCCTATTCATCGTGCTCAGGCGGATGACCGGAGAAGTTTGGAAAAGTCTATTGGTCGTTTTGCTTTTTGCACTGCATCCCCTCAATGTGGAATCTGTGGCATGGATAGCAGAACGAAAAAATGTTTTAAGCACTTTTTTCTGCTTCCTGACTTTGTACTGCTATGCCCTTTATGTGGAACGCAGAAATATTACCAGATACCTCATGGTTATTTTATCTTTCCTCTGTGGTCTTCTGTCAAAGCCGATACTGGTGACATTACCACTTTTGATGATGCTGATGGATTTTTGGCCTTTGAAACGGTGTGACAAGCATCCAAAAATCCTGGATGCCGGTCGGGAAGGAGCACACCGAGCACCATTATGGTCCTTAGCCGCTGAGAAGGTTCCCCTTCTGATGCTCTCGGCCGTCTTGAGTTTATGGACCATTGATGCTGCAAAAAGGGTTGGGGCGCTGATACCTCTGGAAAAGGTGGATTTGAGCCATCGCTTGGCAAACGTGTCGCTATCTTATGTTTCCTATATCCGCAAGATATTCATTCCGAATGACTTAGCTGTATTTTATCCTTATCCCGAAACATTCTCCGTCTGGGCCGTTTTTCTGTCAATTGTCTTTCTGGTGTTTATATCCGTAATGGTAATTGCTCTGATCCGGCAACGTCCCTGTTTGTTTATCGGGTGGTCATGGTACCTCATAGTGCTCTGTCCGGTTATCGGTATTATCCAAGCGGGAGAGCAGGCTATGGCCGACCGCTATGTGTACCTTTCAACGATCGGGATATTCATCATGATCTCCTGGGGTGCACCAAAATGGCCGGGGCAATGGAAACATGGGAAGATATTATATGGGTTAATCTTCTTCATGCTCGCCGCAATGCTTTTCGCAGCCACATCCAACCAACTGAGATACTGGGAAAACACCGACAAGCTTTTTGAGCATACCATCCAGGTTACCAATGATAATATCTTGGCATATAATGCCAGGGGAAACGCCATGGCCAGCTATGGGAAACTCGTTGAGGCAATTGGGCAATATCAGGCGGCCATAAGGATTCATCCGACATACGTAAGCGCCCATAACAATCTTGGTCTGGCATTGGCAGGTCTGGGAAGGCATAACGAGGCAATTCTCCATTATCTTGAAGCAATTCGTCTTTGCCCCGACTATGCAAAGGCATACAACAACATGGGTATTTCCTTGGAACAGACAGGAAACATACAAGATGCGGAAAGATTTTATTACAAAGCTTTGCAGGTCAGTCCCGATTACGCTAATGCCCATAATAACCTGGGGGTTCTTCTAGCGAAGCAGGGGAAGTGGGGTGCGGCAATATCTCAATTCGGTTTTTCCCTGGCTATTGATCCTTATGATACGACCGTCCTGAACAACATGGGGACCGTCCTGATCAATCAGGGCAATACGGATCTTGCCGTCCGATATTTTGAGAAAGCATTGAAACTCGATCCCGGCGATGCAGTCCTTCATAACAGCATGGGTATTGCTCTGGTCAAGCAGGCAAAATTCAAAGAGGCGCTGCGGCATTTTATCATGGCCGCCAGGCTGGATCCCAGATACGGTGAAGCCCGGAAGAACATTGCCGCCGTTCTTTCCATGACTGGTCAATAAAAAGGTGGGGAAGGAGTGATCTGTGCGTGATGGCATGTTCGAAAAAAGGCATGGGCGACGGGAATGCTTCATCCTCGGCGTTCTGATTCTGACCGTTGCTTGCCTCTATGGACGCACATTGGGTTACGAGTTCATAGGGCTAGACGACCCACTGTATGTCCAAGAAAATGATCATGTCCAACACGGTTTCAGCTGCGCAAGCCTTGCGTGGTCGATATCAGATACGAACTCAGGCCATTGGCATCCCCTTACATGGTGGTCCCATATCGCGGACTGGATGATTTTCGATGGCCATGCCGGAGGACATCATCTAGTCAATGTTTTACTCCATGGCTGCAACGTTTGCCTGCTCTTTTTCATTCTCAGGCAGGCCACAGGCAAAATGTGGGAAAGCGCGGCCGTGGCTTTCCTGTTTGCCGTGCATCCGCTAAATGTGGAATCCGTTGCCTGGATATCTGAGCGCAAGAACCTATTGAGCACTTCTTTCTGGTTCGCCTCGATGGCTGCCTATGTCCAGTATACTAAAAAAAGGAATGTGAAAACTTACAGCGCTTTGTTGGTTTACTTTATCCTCGGACTAATGGCCAAGCCCATGCTGGTAACACTGCCAGCCGTCTTTCTCCTGATGGACTTCTGGCCTTTGGATCGTTTTGTCATGAACAAGGCATTACCTCGCGAGGATGAAAACGAGTTTTCAAGACTACGGCCGATGCAATTGGTTACCGAGAAAATACCGCTTCTGATCATCTCCTTACTGTCGGTCTTGATAACGCTTTATGCCGCAAGGGGTGGAGGCGCCATCCGAAGCCTCGAGCTCTTTCCCATGGCCGAAAGACTATCGAATGCTTTGGTGTCCTACACGAGTTATATCGTTAAAATGTTCTGGCCTGTTCGTCTGTCCATCTTCTATCCATACCAGTTTTCAATACAGAAGGGCATGGCTGTCATCTCAGGAGTGACATTGGCAATACTTTCTATAGTCGCATGGAAAAGGAGATACGGCAAACCTTATCTGCTATTCGGATGGTTCTGGTACCTGATCACACTTGTTCCGGTTATCGGTATTGTCCAGGTGGGATACCAGTCCATGGCGGACCGTTATGCCTATATTCCGATGATCGGTCTGTTGGTCCTGATGGTCTGGGGATTAACTGATGTTTTTTCTTATCTTCATATGCCAAGGGCAGTGGTTGCTGCCGCTGCGACCTTGCTGATTCTTGTCCTGGCGATAGTTTCCTTTACACAGTTACGGTACTGGCAAAACAGCGAAAACGTTTTTTCCCATGCGCTAGCTGTAACGGGGAGAAACCATATTGCCCATGTCGGATTGGGGAATGTATATTTGAAGAAAAACGATATGATGAAGGCAGAGTATCACTATCGGCAATCAATCTCCATCAGGCCGGATGATCCTGTAGCACTCAATAACCTCGGCGTTATCGCATCCCATCGGGGAGCGCTACAGGACGCGATCCGCTATTACCGTGAAGCGATCAGATATGACCCAAACTTTGCAAAGGCATACTACAACCTCGGGATAACATTTGAATGCCAGGGTAATTGGAGCAAGGCCATCGAACAATTTCGAATAGCGCTGCGAATGAATCCTGATGCAAATAGTGTTAAAGTAGCCCTGGATGACGCGGAGCAATATCAGGGAAAAAGTTCAGGACCGTAGGGTCCCCCATGTTCGTGAGTCAAGGGGGTGGGAAAATGGTGTTTCAATACTTCATCCGGATGGGCATTTCAAATGGACCGTGAAACGGCCTTGAAATGGCTGGTCATACTCCTTCTGTTGCTGTTTTCATTATTGGTTTATGGACCAGTCATTAAGCACGACTTTGTTTTACTGGATGACAACATTTATGTGACCGGAAATCCGCATGTATTAAATGGATTATCTTGGAAGAGCGTGGTCTGGGCCTTCACGACCTTTGAGGGGGGGTTCTGGCATCCTTTAACATGGTTATCCCTGATGCTGGATTGTGAAATATATGGGTCATGGCCAGGAGGGTACCACTGGTCAAACCTTCTTATCCACATCGCCAGCACGCTGTTGCTATTTTTATTCTTGATCCGGTTGACGGGATGCCTTTGGAGAAGCGCGGTCGTTTCAGCTCTGTTTGCATTCCATCCCTTACACGTTGAATCCGTGGCATGGCTGGCTGAGCGCAAGGATGTATTGAGCGCTTTATTCTGGGTGGCGACGTTGTCCTGCTATGCGCGGTATGCAGAGAATCCCTGCATATGGCGATATCTGGGTGTCGCCTTACTGCTAACTTTGGGGATGATGTCCAAGCCCATGCTTGTTACGGTACCCTTTGTTTTGCTGCTGTCGGATTGGTGGCCGTTGCATAGGATCAGTCATCCTGGGGGTGATCACTGCCGGAAAATCATCCAAGGCGAGATCACGGGGACGGCAACGGGTGAATGGTCGGGAACATCCTTTGCTACAGTCCCTTTATCCCAACTTTTAAAAGAGAAAATCCCGCTTTTGGGGATAGCCATGATTTTCACGGTCCTGACTCGGCAGGCGCAGCAGGAGGTCGGTGGGCTGTCATCGTTGGTTGTATTTCCCCTTGCCGTCCGGACGGCCAATGCAATTATGTTTTATATAATCTATCTGTATAAAATGATCTGGCCTCTGCACCTGACGGTTCTCTATCCCTATGTCTGGTCATGGCCATTATGGCAGATCATGCTTTCCGGTTCCATCCTGCTATGCATGACGGTCATGTCCTTGTATTACGCGCGGCGTTTTCCCTTTTTTATCGTAGGTTGGATTTGGTATCTGGTCACCATGCTGCCTGTCATCGGGACTGTGCAGATCGGTGCGGACCGGTATACCTACATTCCATTTATAGGACTGTTTATCATGATGGTGTGGGGCATACCTCTGTTTTTTCCCAACACCGTCCGAAGCAAGATCGGCCTGGATATTGCAGCATCCGTGGTGCTCATTTGTTTGATGATCATTTGTGCGCATCAGGTTCAATACTGGCAAAACTCTTTGTCGTTATTTCAGCATGCCGTTAAAACAACGCCTAACAATGGAAGGGCTTATCGTGATCTGGCGAAGGCCTATATGATACAGGGAAATTTTCAAGATGCGCGGTCCCTGTTGAAAGAATCTTTGAAAATGCAAAACGATCCGGGGGCTCACAGCGATTTGGGGTACATGGCGCTGCGTACAGGAAATTATCCGTTGGCTGAAATGGAGTTTCGACAGGCACTGAAGATCGATGCATCCAACGCCGAGTATTGGAACGAAGCGGGATGTTCACTGTTCGGTGAAGGTAAAGTAAAGGAGGCTATATTTATGTTTAGCACCGCTTTGAAGATCAACCCAAATTTTCATATCGCCAAGAATAATTTATTGAACGCTTTGAGCGCTAAAAAATAAATAAACTATTCCTTATAATTTATATAAATGGCTGATAAATTCAAAATGCGCACGGGCCTGAATGAAAACCTAGTGAGTTCTCCCAATATTCATATATTGGCATGCATACTATTATGCATCATGGTTCTAACGGTCTATGGGTCCGTCCAGCATTTTGATTTTGTTTTCTATGATGATCACGTTTATATCATGGACAGGCCGGAGGTTGCCAGTGGACTGACGATACGAGGCATCCGCTGGGCCCTGACTTCCACGGACGCGGGATTCTGGCATCCGGTGACCTGGGTGTCACTGATGGCGGATTACCAGCTATATGGTATGAATCCCGGTGGTTTTCATATAACCAACCTGATCTTTCATCTTGCCAATACGTTGCTGCTCTACTGGATGTTGATGAGCATGACAGGGTCCGCTTGGCGCAGCGGCGTGGTGGCAGCGTTGTTTGCCGTTCATCCCCTACATGTGGAATCGGTGGCCTGGATCGCTGAGCGCAAGGATGTCCTCAGTACATTTTTTATGTTTTGGACTATCCTCGGGTATGTGTTTTATGTCAGGCATCCGCGCGTTCTTGCCTATATCGCCGTCATGCTGTTGTTTGTTCTGGGGATCATGTCGAAACCGATGCTTGTGACTCTGCCCCTTCTTTTAATGCTGTTGGATTATTGGCCTCTTGGTCGTTTTGCATCAGCCGATGAAAAGATTGTGTCTCATCCACCTAGTTGCACTGGTCTTGGTTGCCACCGGAATGGATACCGACCTGTTTTCCTAAGCTTGTTGATGGAAAAAGTGCCTCTTTTCGTTGTTTCTGCTGGAGTTGGTATCCTCACTGTCTTCACCGAGCACAAGGTAGGGGCCGTAAAGTCGTTTGATCACTTTCCGTTTTTTGTCCGGCTTTTCAACACTCTGATCAGCTATACGGCTTATCTGAGAATAACAATCTTGCCGGTGAATCTAGCAGTATTTTATCCCCATCCGAGAACATGGCCGATAGGGACGGTCATTTTTTCCATTGCCCTGTTAACGCTGATTACTGGGGTTGCTCTCCAATGTAGGAGGTCCCATCCCTATATTCTGGTTGGCTGGCTATGGTATGTGGTTGCATTGCTTCCGGTCAGCGGATTGATTCAGATCGGAGACCATGCGATGGCCGACCGCTATACTTACGTACCGCTTGTGGGCATCTTTCTCGTTATCGCCTGGGGACAGCATGATCTGGCCAAGACATTTTCTTTCGGGAAATATCTTTTAGGCGCCCTAATGGGTGCCGCCATCATCTTGTTGATGCTGCTGGCTTTTGTTCAGTTATCCTACTGGCGGGATGCCCGAAGTCTTTTTGACCATGCTGCCGAAGTCACGGAAAACAACTATCTCGCATATAACAACTTGGGTGCAGCCCTTCTCAGAGAGGGGGACACTCAAGGGGCGGCTGTGGCGTTAACCAAGGCCTTGAAAATCAGGCCGCATTACGCAGAGGCCTATTTTAATATGGGTCTGGCCATGGAGAGCAAAAAGCGATGGTGGGATGCGGAGCAATCTTATAGGAAAGCCTTGGAATTTTCTCCCGCCTTTGCTGAAGCTCACAATAACCTGGGGATTCTGCATACGCGTGATGGCCGGCTGGAGGATGCGATCAAGCAATTTCAAGAGGCTTTAAGAATAAGACCTGGATATCAGGCAGCACAGAAGAATCTCGAACTGGCAAAGAAAGAATTGCAAGAGAAAACTGTCCCTTTGTCTATGCAGAAGAACAGGAGCCGTTAAGGCACGATTTTACCTGACGGTACACCTCATCTACCGAGATCCGCTGCATGCAGCGATTATTACGGCATGCAGAAAAGCGGTGATTGTACACGTTGACGCATGGACTGCACGCCAGCCTGCTGTGAATGATATGGCTGTGGCCGCCGATTGCACCGAACAAAGCCGGTGTCTCAGGCCCGAACATCACGATGCTGTGTATGCCGGTCATGGCCGCGAAGTGTCCCGGGCCGCTATCATTGGTCACCAGGATGTTCGAAAGGGTATAGAGCACCAGGAGCTGACGCAAAGTGGTTTTACCGGCAAGGCTGACTGCCCGTGGTGATCCAATCTGGTCACAGATATGCTGGACAGCGGATGCCTCGGAAGGTGCACCGGTAAGCGTCAGATGAACGTCGGGATGATTGTCGAGAATCATCTTGGCAAGGGCGATGAAGTTATCTTCGGGCCATTTCCTCAGGGGCAGCATATCACTGGCGTTCGGATTCAGGAGAATGATGGGACCCCTAGTTTGCCCGAATGCTTCGTCCAATATATAAAGGACATTCCTTACCTCGTCATCCGAAGGCTCAAAGAGGGGAGATATTTCCAAGCTATTGTCCTGCGGGATTTTACACAGGGGGATATCCTGGGGATCCAGCCGGAGTGAATCGACCAAGAGACGATAGGCTTTGGCCGCATGGATATAGGGATTGTATTGGATCCGGTGCGTCATCAGGTCACCCCGATAAGGCGCCTCGCTCATGAACCGATGAAGGCCTGCTCTTTTCTTGGCACCTGTCAGGTAGGCAAGGATGGCGGAGGCCCTTGCAAAAAATTCCATGTCAATAGTGGCATCAATGCCGATTCTGCGGACCTTGATCAAGGTTTTGATGATATCCAAAAGGAAAATCACAAAGTTGTCGTGACGAACCGGAAAGATGTTTTCCGTGGGAACAATACCCAAAATATCCAGGATTTCTCGATTTTCAAGGAACACGCAGAAGTATACATTTTGCCGTCCCACCATATGCACAGCATGGCAGAGGGCACCGTAAGACAGGACGGTGGCTCCCTGTTCGACCAGCTTGATAAAAAGGATTTTTCTAACGGTGAATTTAGTTGCCTGGACATCGGCGAATAAATCAGAAAGCTTTCGGACTGCGGTCAACAGAAGACAAATTCCCCTGCCGCTCCAGATATCGATAATCCTGATGGTTTTCGGCGTCAATGGTATTCCTCCTGCCAGACGGTCTGCTGAGGGCGTTTCGTACAAATCAACGGACTTGTCAAGAAAAACCGTGAACGCCAGGCTATGGGCATCGGGATGGGAGACTATTTGTTCAACAAATTTTTATATCTGTTTGAATTCAGAAAGATTAGTCCTTGCGATGCCCCAGAACAATTCGTTGAAAATTTCGTGGCGCGACCGTTGATTTTTCTTGACATAAACCATGGTTTATACTAGACGGTAGCCGCAGTGACCGTTGGTCAAATAATGACCATAATTCAAAGTCTGACGCTCGGTCACTGCCAACGGACTTCGTGGATTATCCGGGTCAGGACTTTCCCTCCCTAGATGACACATCCATTGGATATTCCTTGCCAAATGTCCACGAACCCCTGACGTGCAGGCTGGGTGGCGAAGCTCCAGCATCCCATCTTTTCCACATAAAGCTCATGCTATCTGATGAGTGAAACAAGGATATCGACCGTGGGTCTTGAGGAACGAAGGAAGCGGGAACGAGATAACAGAAGGAATGCGATTTTAAAAGCGGCCAGGAAGCTTTTTTTTGAACGGGGATTCCGTAATGTCACGGTGGACAGCATTGCCAGAAAGGCGGAGCTAAGCAAGGGCTCCATCTATCTTTATTTCAATAGCAAAGAGGAAATTTATACTCATATCCTTCTGAACGATATCGACAAGTTTAATAAAAACATCAATGAGTTCCTCAAGAATGACCATTCTGCCTCGGAAGCGCTAATCCACTTGTCCTCCATCTATGTAGATTTTTTCCTCAACGACCGTGAGCTGTTCCGGATTCTTATGACATTCATGCTGCACACCAACCATATGAACTTACCTGAGGATCTGAATGCCAATATTATCACCACCATGAATAAGGCCATCAATATCATTGAACAGATCTTCCAGCAGGGAATCAATCGGGGTGAGTTTCCTGAATCATTGAACTTAAGGAAACACCGGAATGCAGTTTGGGGGCTCCTGAATGGGATCATTTCCCTGCATCTGTTCATCGGCAAGGAATCGAGCAGGGAAGATCGCATCCGATCGACTGTGCGCTCCGGGCTGGCTACCTATCTGGAAGGATTGAAGGCATCGGGAAAAACGAAAGAAATGCGAGGGGCCACCGCTTTGACATGGCATTCGGTTCCCTAAAGAGCATGAAGAAAATTTTGATAAATTAAAGGAAAGGAGGCTGTTATGGGTAACTCGTTGGTAAACTTGCGCGATCAACAATTCGTGATGTTCGAGCAGCTCGAGATTGAGAAGCTGTTTGCGACCGAGGCTTTTTCGGACTATTCGAAGGACTCATTGTTGATGGTGCAAAACGAAGCGGAAAAAATGGCTGTCAATGTCATTCTCCCGACGTATGACAAGGGAGATAAGGAGGGCTGCCACCTGAAGGATGGGGTTGTGCATGTTCCGGAAATATACAAGGACGCGTACAAGAAATACTGCGAGGCTGGTTGGGTTTGTCCCATGCGGTCAGCCGATGTAGGGGGCCAAAATATGCCCTTTACCCTGAGCAATGCATGCTCAGAAATGTTCGCCGCGGCAAACTTTGCGTTCCTCATGTATCCTGGCCTGACCAATGGCGCCGGAGGCCTGATCGAACACTTCGGCACAGAGGAACAGAAGAACAAGTACATGTATAAGATGTATACCGGAGCGTGGGGGGGTACTATGTGCCTCACGGAACCCGGTGCAGGCAGTGATGTCGGAGCCCTGAAGACCACGGCAAAGCGTTTGCCCGATGGAAAATTCCTCATTACCGGGACCAAATGCTTCATCTCCAGCGGCGACCATAACCTAGCGCCCAATATTGTCCATCCTGTTCTAGCCCGCATCGAGGGCGACCTTCCCGGAACCGGTGGCATCTCCATCTTCATCGTCCCGAAAGTTCGTGTGAATGACGACGGGACCCTTGGTGAGCCCAACGATGTTAAGACAGGAAACGTCGAGCATAAGATGGGCATTAAGGGCAATGCCACCTGTACCCTCAATTTTGGTGACGATGGCAAGTGCATCGGGGAGCTGCTCGGCAAAGAGCGTGAGGGCATGCGCATCATGTTCTACATGATGAATGAAGCACGCCTCGAAGTCGGCATGCAGGCCCTGGGTCACGCGACGGCTGCGTACGAGCATGCCGTGCAGTATGCGAAGGAAAGAATCCAGAGTGTGCCAGTCTGGGAGATGAAGAATCCTGACGCCAAGGCGGTGACCATCATCCAACATCCGGATGTGCGCCGGGACCTCCTCTGGATGAAGGCGGTGGTAGAAGGAATCCGTGGTCTGAATCTTTTCACATCGTACTGCATCGATGCCGTAAGAGCTTTTCCCGCGGAGAAAGCGAAGTGGCAGGGCCTTGTGGAATTATTGACGCCGGTATGTAAGGCATACTCGTCCGACCGATCCATGGAAGTTTGCTCCAAAGCGTTGGACGTCTACGGTGGATACGGCTACTGTCAGGAATACCCCGTAGAGCAGTATATGAGGGACTGCAAAATCGCCTGCATTTATGAAGGGACCAATGGCATTCAGAGTCTGGACCTTGTCGGCCGGAAGCTGGGCATGAACAAGGGCATGAATATGATGACCATGGTGGGAGAGATCAATGCCACGGTCGTGCGGGCCAAAGCCGTTCCGGAGCTTGCCAAGTATGCCGCGAAGCTGGAGGAGGCGGCCAATGCCCTTGTGGACCTGACCATGACTTTTGCGGGTCTCGGTAAGAGTGCCAGCTTTTTGATCCCCATCCTCAATGCGTCATCATATCTCGAGCTGTTCGGGGATGTGCTCATCGGGCATTTTCTGCTCCAGGCAGCCTGCATTGCCACGGACAAGCTCAATGCGATCTATGCGGAAAAGGGTGCCGATACCAAGGGCAAGCAGCGTGCCTTGGTTCATGAAAACAAAGACGTCGCCTTCTATCAGGGCAAGATTGGAGCGGCAAAATTCTTTGCCGTTGAGATGCTCTCGTCCGTGAAGGCGAAGTGTGAAACCATCAAGATGGCCGACAAGACCGTCATCGAGATGGCGGAGGAGAGTTTTACGGTATAGCCGTTGCCATCAACTATAACCCTTGTGTACCGTACGCCGATGCGACCTGCCACGGCATACATCGGCGACGGGGCAGAAGGAAACCCAAGGAGGAAAATATGGCTTACGAGATTAAAAAAGCGGCCGTTTTAGGAGCCGGTGTCATGGGGGCAACCATCGCCGCCCATCTTACAAACGCGGGAATTCCATGCTATCTGTTGGATATCATTCCCTTTGAGTTGACAGAAGACGACAAGAAAAAAGGATTGACAGAGAAGAGCCCGGCCTGGAGGAATCGTTTTGCAGCCAACGGCTTGGCAGCAGTGACGAAATCAAAGCCGGCTAGCTTCTTTACCAAGAAGTTTGCCTCCATGGTGAAGGTTGGAAACTTCGAGGATAACCTGAACTGGCTGGCTGATGCGGACTGGGTCGTCGAAGTTGTTGTCGAAAACCTGAAAATCAAGCAGGAACTGTTTGCCAAGGTCGAGAAGGTCATCAAACCGGATTGCATCGTTTCCACCAATACATCCGGCCTTCCCATCAAGGACATCTCGGCCAAGTTCGGTGCAAAGCTCAAGGAGCGTTTCCTGGGGACCCACTTCTTTAATCCACCGCGGTATATGAAGCTTCTGGAAATTATTCCCGGTAAGGAAACCAAGAAGGAAATCGTGGATTACATGACCGCATTCTGTGAAGAGCGTCTTGGAAAGGGTGTGGTCATCTGTAAGGATGTTCCGAACTTCATCGGCAACCGGATCGGCGTCTTCGACATTTCCAATGTCATCCAGCTGATGCTGGAGAAGAAAATGAAGATTGAAGAAGTCGATGCCGTCATCGGCAAGGCCCTCGGCCGCCCGGGAACCGCCGTGTTTGGTACTCTCGACTTGGTGGGGCTCGATACGGGTTACCATGTCATGAAGAACCTCTATGAGGCCGTTCCGGATGACGAGGCAAGGAATACTTTCGTGCCCGTCGATTTCATGACCAAGATGATGGAGAAGAAGTGGCTCGGCAACAAGACGAAGGGCGGCTTCTATAAGAAGACCACCGATGCCAAGGGCAAGAAGACCAAGCTGGTCTTAGATTACAACACCCTGGAATATGTCCAGCCTGGTAAGCCGAAGTTTGAATCCGTGTCGGAAGCCAAGAAGCTGGCGGATGACGGTGCCGCCGCCATGATCAAGAAGCTGTTTGAAGGCAAGGACACCGCCGCGGAGTTGGCCAGGGAATATCTCTGCAACAACTTCATCTATGCCGCCAATCGCGTTCCCGAGATCTGCGAGAACATCGTAGGGATCGATAATGCGATGAAGTGGGGCTACAACCATCAGCTTGGCCCCTTTGAAACCTGGGATGCCGTTGGTATCAAAGAGGCTGTGGAAGTCATGAAGAAGCTCAAGAAGAAGGTGCCCAAAAAGATCGAAGAAATGCTGAAAGCCGGCTGCAATACGTTCTACACGAAAAAGGCGGACGGCGTGTATTTCTATGACTTTGAGACCAAAGGCTATGTGAGGGTTGGTGAAAATCCCAAGATCATCATCTTGGCCAACCTGAAGGAGCAGAAGAAGGTTGTCACCGAAAACGTCAGCGCCAGCCTAATCGATATTGGGGACGGCGTGGCATGCCTCGAGTTCCATACCAAGATGAATGCTGTTGACGATGCCATGATCGAGATGATCGATAAGAGCTGTGACATCGTGGTCAAAGACTTTACCGGCTTGGTTCTTGCCAATCAGGCGACCAACTTCTCCGCCGGCGCCAACATATTTAAGGTCCTCATGGCGGCACAGCAGGGCGACTGGGATATCCTGGAAAAGCTGATTGCGGCTTTCCAGAACGCGAACATGCGGATGAAATACCTGTCCAAGCCCGTTGTCACAGCACCCGCCGGGATGGCACTGGGCGGTGGTTGCGAAATGGCCATGCATGGTGCAAAGTGCCAGCCCTGTGGCGAGACGTACATTGGTCTTGTGGAAGTGGGTGTTGGTGTGATTCCAGCAGGTGGCGGTTGCAAGGAGATGGCGGTCCGCGTGACGGAAGGGATCCCCGACGGCTGCGTGGAACAGGGATTGAATATGCAGACGCTCTTTGGCAAGGCTTTCGAAGCTATCGCAACGGCGAAGGTTGCCACAAGTGCCGTAGAAGGCATGGAGCTCGGATATATTCGCAAGACGGAAAGCATCAGCATGAGCCGCGATCAGCAGATCTGGGATGCCAAGCAAGTCGTCCTGGGCCTCTCCAAGTTCTACAAGCCACCGAAGCCGGCTATGATTCCCGTCATGGGTGAAAGCTTTGTGGGTATGACCAATGCGATCCTCTACAACATGCGCCATGGCAATTACGCCTCCGATTATGATGTCCATGTTTCCAAGAAAGTGGCGTACATCCTGTCAGGCGGACAGGTTGCGGAGGGAACTTATGTGACGGAACAGGAGATTCTCGATTTAGAGAGAGAAGCCTTCCTGAGCCTCTGCGGTGAGCAGAAAACCCAGGATCGGATCATGCACATGCTGACCACGGGCAAGCCGCTGCGGAATTAAAAAATAACGGATCAATTGGTGGTGCGCTCCCGCAGGGGAGCGCACCGTTTATTGACTTTCCAGAAGGAGGAATACGATGAGTGATGCTGTTATTGTTGAAGCTGTGAGAAGTCCAGGTGGACGCTATAAAAGAGGCGGTCTGGGTGAGACGAGGTCAGAATCGATCGGCATACAGGTGCTCAAAGGACTGCTTGCCAAGGTTCCCCAGCTGAATCCGCAAGACATCGATGATCTGATTGTCGGCTGCGCCTTTCCTGAGGCCGAACAGGGTATGAATCTGGGCAAGGTTCTTGCTGTCGGGGCGGGATTGCCGGAATCATGCAGCGGCATGACGATCAACCGTTTCTGTTCGTCCGGTTTGCAATCTATTGCGGATGCGACGGCGAAAATCCGGGCCGGTTGGTCGGAAGTCATCATTGCCGGTGGGTGTGAAACGATGTCCCATATTCCCATGGGCGGAAGCATTTTCCGTCCCCTGCCGGAATGGAAAATTGGGGAGACGCCCAATGTCTATGTATCCATGGGCATCACAGCGGAAAATGTTGCCGCCAACTACAACATCTCCCGTGCCGATATGGATGCTTTCGGTGTCGAGAGCAATCGCCGGGCTTATGAGGCCATCCAAGCTGGGAAATTCAAGGATGAAATCATTCCCATTGAAGCTGTCCGTTACAAAATAAAAAATGGAAAGCGAGTTCGTGAAACGTTCGTTTTCGATACGGATGATGGGGTCCGGTGGCCAACGACCATCGAGGATCTTGGCAAACTGAGGTCGCCCTTCAAGCAAGGGGGGAACGTGACAGCCGGCAATGCCTCTCAGATGACCGACGGCGCAGGCTTCTCATTGCTGATGACAGCCGAGAAGGCCAAGGCTATCGGTGTGAAACCCGTTGCGAAACTGACTTACTATGCGGTGGCCGGCTGTAAGCCCGAGGAGATGGGAGTTGGTCCGGCTTATGCCATTCCCAAGGTCCTGAAACTGGCGGGCCTCACCACCAAGGACATTGATGTTTTTGAGATCAACGAAGCCTTTGCGTCCCAGGCTCTTTATTCGATCCGGTCCGTGGGAATCGAAGACCGCCTCAAGGCGGGTGATATTAATCCGAACGGCGGCGCCATTGCCTTAGGGCATCCCCTGGGAGCAACCGGCGGCAAGCTGACCGCTCAGCTGCTCCATGAGTTGCAGAGGCGGAAGGCCAAGAGGGGGATCGTGTCCATGTGTATTGGTGGCGGCATGGGTGCCGCAAGCATTTTCGAGATGCTGTAAACCTAAGAGAAATCGAACCCTACAAAAAGAGGGAGGTATGGCCTCTGCTATACTCCCTCTTTTTTTGTGTCGGGATATCCATGTTGACAAAAGAAGAGCCCGCAATATAAGAAATAAATCAGAACGTATTTCAACCAGGGAGGTACGCAAAGCGCTGTGAAGGTCGGATTCGTTCAGTTCTCCCCCTTATTCGGGGAAGTGAATCATAATATCGAGAAGGCACTATCGCTCATTGGACCTATGGATGCACAACTGATCGTCCTGCCGGAATTTTTCAACACAGGTTATCTTTTTATTTCTTGGGAAGAGGCATATAGCCTCTCCGAGGCAGTACCCGGAGGCACCACGACAGACGCGTTGTGCAATGTCGCAAAGAAGAAGGGAGTCCATGTCGTTGGGGGATTGATTGAAAGGGAAAAGGAAGCCCTTTACAACGCCGCTGTGCTCGTCGGGCCTGAAGGGTATATCGGCAAATACAGAAAAGTGCACCTGTTTAGCGAAGAGAATCTTTATTTTACGCCGGGGAACCTTGGGCTGCAGGTGTTTGACGTCGGTCCATACAAGATTGGCATCATGATCTGCTTTGACTGGATGTTCCCGGAATCGGCGCGGGTTCTGGCACTAAAGGGTGCCGATGTCATATGTCACTGTGCAAACCTGGTTATGCCTTATTGCCAGGATGCTATGGTCACTCGGTGCCTAGAAAACCATGTCTATGCAGTAACGGCAAACCGCACGGGGTCGGAGCGGCGCGGAAATAAGTTCTGTAAGTACACGGGAGGAAGTCAGATCACAGGACCTTTGGCAAAAATATTGTACCGTGCGGACCGGGAGCAGGATGAAACAGGCACGGCCGTGATCGACATCGCAAAGGCGAGGAATAAACAGCTGAACCGCTTCAATGACCTGTTTACTGATAGAAAACCAAGATATTATCATGATCTCATAAAATGATAAATGTCATAGACTTTTGGTGATACCGACCGAAACCTTTTCTCTTGAAAAAGAATGGGTATACGGTTATACATAAAAATGTTGGGCGGTTAACTCAGCGGGAGAGTGCTACCTTCACACGGTAGAAGTCACTGGTTCAATCCCAGTACCGCCTACCAATGGAATCAAGGGATTACAGTGTTGGCTGTGATCCCTTTTTCCTCTTTTACTATCATGCTGCTACTATAGCAAACGTCAAAAGAAAATAGTCGTCACAACGAAGCTGACACACGCCAATGCAATGAACTGAGTTCCTGACACCTGCGACGATAGATTACTCAATGTCAACTTTTTTAAGACTTTCTCTATAGTTAATGATAAAATAATTTATTTCTATAAGTCTTAGCTTAATTCTCTCTTTGCACAAAAATTCATAAATGTTCAAGATGACAGTAAGACTCGGATTACCAAGCCGATTTTGCGTGAATTTAATATTTTTTGCTGGAGCAGAAGGCACGTAAGGCTGTGCCGTGGATGATAGAGCCTAATAATTGCAATGTTTGCATCTATCAGCCTTTTTTTAAAACATCTCTGTGCCACACTGGCATAATTCACAACCTGTTTGGTGTCATTCGTGAGCACCAGTTTACTGTCATTCCGTTGACCTGCTAACTTTCAAGGTTTAAGTTATTTTATTATAGTAAGTGGCTGTCAGTAGCCTGACTCTTTCCTGTATTTTAATGAAAAAAAATCAGTTGAGTATTCAGTTTCTATGAATCTGTTACACGTTAAGGAATTTTTGATAGTCATCAACGATGACCACATCTTAATTATATTGACATACTACCATATTTTGTGGTTTCATTTTAATTTAATACAATATATTGTATTAAAACTTTCTGCATAAAAATTTAAATCTTGTCATTGTTATAACTTATTTAAGGAGCATTCGTCATGGCGATGAATCAATCTACTTCAACAGTGCTTTCGAAAAATGCCCAGACGGTTCTCGAGAAGCGTTATTTAAAAAAGGATATGGATGGTCATGTAACAGAGTCGGCAGAGGATATGTTCCGTCGTGTTGCCATGACGATCGCCAATGCCGATGCCAAGTTTGACAAAACTCCCAATACTGGTGTCTTATCTGAGCAGTTCTACAATATGATGGCGGGTCTTAAATTTCTTCCAAATTCTCCCACGCTCATGAACGCAGGGCGTGAACTTGGCCAACTGTCCGCATGCTTTGTATTGCCTATTGGCGATTCAATGGAAGAAATATTTGATGCTTTGAAATACACGGCTCTCATTCATAAATCAGGCGGTGGCACGGGATTCTCTTTTTCAAGTTTAAGGCCCCAAAACGATGCGGTCCGATCGACCATGGGAATTTCAAGTGGCCCTATATCCTTTATGCGCGTATTTGATGTCGCCACGGAAACGATCAAACAGGGAGGTACTCGCCGCGGCGCTAACATGGCACTCCTGCGAGTTGACCATCCCGATATTATGGATTTCATTAAATGTAAAACCGACCAGAAGCAATTGAACAACTTTAATATCTCTGTTGGATTAACTGGCGATTTCATGAAAGCGTTAAAGAATGATCGTGTATATCCGCTTATCAATCCGCGAAATGGGCAGATTACCCGAAACTTAAAGGCTAGGGAAGTTTTTGACACAATCGTAAAACAATCGTGGGAAAACGGAGAGCCGGGTATTGTATTTCTTGACCGTCTCAACCGAGATAATCCAACGCCCTTTATTGGCACTATTGAATCAACAAATCCTTGCGGAGAACAGCCGTTGCTGCCTTATGAATCTTGTAACCTAGGTTCCGTCAATCTAGGTTCAATGGTGAAAGAAGGGAAGGTCAATTGGCCACAGATAAAAGAGATTGTTCGTTTGGCTGTACGATTCCTTGACAATGTGATTGAGCTCAACCGCCACCCATTGCGACAGATCGCTGAAATGACTTACGCTAATAGAAAAATCGGTTTAGGCGTTATGGGATGGGCCGATATGCTTATCGCCTTGGGAATTCCGTATAACTCAGATGAGGCTATAGCATTGGGCGAGAGAATCATGAAGTTCATCAACGATGAGGGCCATGAAGCGTCAAGGGCGCTTGCGGAAGAAAGAGGAACGTTCCTCAATTTCAAAGGGTCTATTTTTAATCAACATGGCGAACCTCCGATAAGAAATGCCACGATTACCACCATAGCCCCGACTGGTACAATCTCCATCATTGCAAACGCCTCGTCAGGAATAGAGCCTATTTTTGCAATATCCTTTTTGCGGCAGGTATTGGACAATGATATCCTTATTGAGGTTCATCCCCAGTTTGAGAGAATTGCAAAGGAGAGGGGCTTTTATTCGGAGCCTCTCATGAGAAAGATAGCAGAGTATGGTTCCATTCAGGGCATGAACGAGATTCCATCAGATGTGAGAAGTGTTTTCGTCACTGCGCATGATATTACACCCGAAGATCATATCAGGATGCAGGCTGCATTTCAGAAACATACTGACAATGCTGTAAGCAAGACCGTAAATTTTCCTCATACCGCCACAGTTGAGGATGTGAGGAAGGTCTATGAACTGGCCTATCAACTGGATTGCAAAGGCGTTACTATTTACCGTGATAGGTCGAGGGATCAACAGGTCCTGTCGATGGTAAAAAAATCAAAAGAGCCACGGATTGAAAAAAAGAAAATTTTTCGAGAACGCCCCACAACACTGAAAGGATGGACATACCGGATGCAAACAGGATGCGGTCCTCTCTATGTGACCATTAATGAAGATGAAAATGGGCTTTTTGAGTTATTTACCACCATGGGTAAGGCGGGTGGCTGTGCCGCTTCTCAGAGTGAAGCCATCGGACGGATGGTATCTCTTGCATGGCGCAGTGGTATCTCACCTATAAAGGTTGTCAAACAACTCTTGGATATTTCTTGCCACTCACATTCTGGTTTTGGCGAAAATAAAGTTCTCTCTTGCGCAGATGCGGTAGCCAAGGCTATTCAGGCTCATCTTACTTCTAATGGTGTTATCGAGAAAATTGGGAAAAGCCCTCTCTATAAAGGGGCCTGTCCGGAGTGTGGTGGTAGGCTTGAGCATGAAGGGGGATGTCAGGTCTGTCATTCATGCGGCTATAGTGAGTGCCTTTGAGTAATCCTTATACATATTGATCTTACCCCGAAAAAGAGGACACACAATTAAGCTGCCTTATCCGACATTTTGGTCTCAAATTCAAGAGGCGAGAGATATTGCAAAGAGGAATGCCTCCTGACACGGTTATAAAAGACTTCGATA
>Ga0326727_10008498_pt1 | contig 25994 bp, 24 predicted proteins | sample MB2enrmetagenome_FD_207643 | JGI IMG/M metagenome (GOLD analysis project Ga0326727, IMG submission 207643) | Lab enriched peat soil microbial communities from McLean, Ithaca, NY, United States - MB29MY | ecosystem: Environmental > Terrestrial > Soil > Wetlands > Peat | place: USA: New York...
CGAATGCAGAACGACAACTATTGCTGGAAGGTGGGCCTCTTCAAAGGCGCCGCCAAGAACGGCAAAAAGCGAATGGCCGCAGATGAACACAGATAAGCAAGTGGTGGGTTCTCCAGCGATCTGCGGCGGGCTGAAAACGGCGGGATTCCGACCGCACTTCAAGAGCACGGCTTCGCGCGAGGTCCGAGTTGGCGCGGGAAGGCAGAGCGTCGGAACGCGATCGCCGTCAAATAGACCGGTTGCGGGGAAGCGTGTAACCGGCTAGCCGGTCTGCTTGCGCTGGAAGACGAGGGTGATCGGCTTGCGCTCCGGCCTCACGACGGTGACCGTCATCGTGCCATCGGGGGAAAGGGCGTAGCTTTCGAGAGTAATCGCGCCGGATTGCGTCGTGGTCACCTTCAGGATGTCGTGATCCCACGCGGTCTTGCTCTTGAGGTCTTTGCGGGTGCGAATCGTGGCGCCGTGCTCGCTGTCGGTTACGTCCTTGTAGAAGAAGGTCTCGGTGGCGCCTTCAGACACGAAACTGCGAGAGACGCTGATGATGCCGTCCCGATCGGCGATCGTCACGGTGCCGGTTTGAACGACCGGCTGGCCGGCAAAATCGCTCGTGGCGGGCGCCAGCGTCCAGGCGCCGTTCAGGGCGCCGCGATCGCGCGCGAAGGCGGAGAACGCAAAGAGGAGGGTCGCGAAGACGGCTCCGGCGATTGCAGTAGTCGAATAGGTTTTCATCGTTTCCTTCCAGGGGCTACCGGAATGTTTAGAGCACGCGCGACGCCGTTCAGTTGAAAGCGGCGATACAGGCGGAATCCGAGGAACTGGCGAAGGTCGGCGCAAAGACTGCACTCGTTGTGGCGGATTCTGCACGCGGCTTTCCGGGCGGACGTCGCGCCGGCTCCGAAGTGAAGCGGCTGTCAGGGCCGGCCCGCGCGATTTCAGTCGTCAACGGTAAAGTGAATCGGCCGAGGAGGAGTCGTGAGCGTGGGGCGCGGTGGCAACATCCTTCTATGGAAAGCGTTTGTTGTCCTCTCCAGCAGACAACAAGGGCGAAAGACGGCACCCACGCCGCTCAATCTCGCCGACTCGTTGAACCCCGTGGTCTGGTAGTGGGCAGGTATCAAAATCCACACGGCGCCCCGGCGACTAAGCTCCGGCTGGCTGGGGAAGGGTAAGTGTTTGAAAGGTTTTGGTGGACCTGGTGAGATTCGAACTCACGACCTCTTCCATGCCATGGAAGCGCGCTCCCAACTGCGCCACAGGCCCACGGTGTTGGTTTTCTTCACTATAGCACACCGCCATTTGGCGGCTGCGGCGCGGCCCGCCTCCGGCCCGCTGCCAGCTCACTGGGCGATTTCCGAAAGCAGAGCGAAGAAGCCGGGGAACGACACGTCCGCCGCCTCCGGGCCAACGATCGTCGATTCGCCCGACGCGGCCAGGGCGGCTACGGCAAAGGCCATGGCAATCCGGTGGTCGCCGAAGCTGTCCAACTGGGCCGGGCGGAAACGCTGGCGGCCGGCGACGCGCAGGCCGTCCGGGAACACTTCCACCCGGACGCCCATGCGGCCCAGGTTCTCGGCCACAGTCGCGATGCGGTCGGTCTCCTTCACGCGCAGCTCGGCGGCGTCGCGCACGAGGAGCCCCTCTTGGGAAGCTGCGCCCAGCACGGCCAGCACCGGAATCTCGTCGATCAGGGCCGCGGCGATGTCCTTCTCGATCGTCCCGCCGCGAATGCGCGAATAGCGCACCTCCAGATCGCCCGCCAGCTCGCCCGCTTGCAGGCGCGGGTTCGAGATGCGCAGGTCTCCGCCGATCGACTTGAGGAAGTCGACCAGCGCCGATCGTGTGGGATTGAGGCCCACGCCCTCCAGTCGCAGCTCGGAGCCCGGAACCAGCAGCGCGGCTACCAGAAAGAAGGCCGCCGAAGACAGGTCGCCGGGAACCTCGAGCTGGCGGGCTTCCAAACGCGGGCGGCCCTGCAAGGAAATGGCGCCGCCCAGCACGTCGATCGCGGCGCCGAACTCCCGCAGGGCGATCTCGGTGTGGTCGCGCGTGCGCACCGGCTCCCGCACGGTGGTGACGCCGGCGGCGTTCAGCCCGGCAAACAGCACGCAGGTCTTTACCTGGGCGCTGGCTACCGGAAGCGTGTAGTCGATAGGGTGCAAGGCGGAGGGCCGGATCTCCAGCGGCGGAAAGCGTCCCTCCCGCGCTACGATCAAGGCGCCCATGGCTTCCAGTGGCCGCAGGATACGTTCCATGGGCCGGCGCGAGAGCGATTCGTCGCCCCCTATGCGGCTGGGGAACCGTTGCGCGGCCAGAATGCCCGAGAGCATGCGCATGGTGGAACCGGAATTCCCCGCATCGAGCGTTGCAGCCGGCCGCTGGAGCCCGTCCAGGCCGCGGCCCGCGATGCCAACACTCGCCCCGTCGCGCTCGATCCGTACGCCCAGGGATTCCAGTGCGCCCAGCGTCGAGGCGCAGTCGGCGCCGGTCGAGTAGTTGCCTATGCGGCTGTGGCCCTCGGCGATGGCCGCCAGCATGGCGTAGCGGTGCGAGATCGACTTATCGCCGGGCAGCCGGATCGATCCGCGGAGGCGTGTGGCTGGGGAGATTCGCACGGCCATGGGGATTCCCCATTCTAGCGCGAACTTAGCGCCGCAGCGCCTTCGCCTGGCCGGACAAGATCGTGCTCTTTCCAGGCGCCGATGGCCGCCCAAACCTATAGTTCGCGCGCTCCAACGCCGATATTTGATCGGTCCATGGAAGCCGGATCCGGCGCCGCAGCCGAAGCCGCCGGCGGCGTGGCCTGGTGGAATTCGCGTGGTGCGGGCCGGCGATAGCGCGGAGCCCGCGCCTGGGCGTGCGACATCCCAAGAACATGGAAATAGCGCAAGCGAGACCGGTTGACGGGCTTCCGAAAAGTCCGGCCTGGCGCAGAGTGGGCGCCTCGTTTCGCGACCCGGCGGGGTTCGTCTTCGAGGAGGAGGGAATCTACAAGCGCGCGGTCACGCTGCGGGGCCGGCCGGATTACGACCGGCTGCGCACGTCGGGGCTGTACGCCGCGCTGGTGGAACGGGGACTGCTGGTGGCCCACACGGAGGAACCCCGGCGCGGCCGGCTTCCGGACGGCATTTATAAGGTGCTGGCGCCGGAGCAGATCCGGCACATCTCCTATTGCTACGAATGGTCGTTCAGCGAGCTCAAAGACGCCGCGCGGCTGACGCTGGAGGTCCAGAGCCTGGCCCTGCAGCACGGCATGACGCTCAAGGACGCCTCGGCCTACAACGTGCAGTTCCGCGGCCCCGCGCCCATTTTCATCGACACGCTCTCCTTCGAGGCCAACCAGCCGCGGCCCTGGGCCGCCTATGGGCAATTCTGCGGGCATTTCCTGGCGCCGCTGGCCCTGATGTCTTACGTTTCGCCCGACTTAGGCGGCCTGCTGCGGTGCTCGTTGGAGGGCGTGCCTCTGGCCCTGGCCTCGCGGCTGCTGCCCGCCCGGACCCGTCTCTCGCCCGGCCTGCTGCTGCATCTTCACTGGCACGCCCGCAGCATCGGAAAGCACTCGCAGGCGCGGGGCGTAAGCGCGGCGCCGCCCGGCGACTGGCGCGGTCGCGATCCCAAGCCCGCCATCCTGGATTCGCTGGGCCGCGCCATCGCGAAGCTCGCCCCGCCCGGGCTCCCAACGGAGTGGCTCGGCTACTACGATCGGTCCCGGCACTATAGCGGCCGCGCGGAGAGTTTCAAGCGCCGGCAGGTAGCTTCCGTGCTGGCCGGCCTAAAGCCCGAGTTCGTCTACGACCTGGGGGGTAACACGGGCGAGTACAGCCGGCTGGCCACCGCTCAGGGAATCGAAGCCGTTTGTTACGACCTCGATCCGGCCTGCGTCGATCGGAACTACATCCGCTCCCGGGCGGCCGGAGACACGCACATGCTGCCGCTGGTCATGGATCTGGCCAACCCCAGCCCGCGCCTGGGCTTCGATCTCGACGAGCGCCTGGGCTTCTTCGACCGGGCCCAGCCGCCGCTCGTGCTGGCGCTGGCCTTGCTGCATCACCTGCGCATCGCGGCCAACCTTCCGCTAGAGAGAATCGCGCGGTTTCTGGGCCGTCTCGGCGAACGGCTGCTGGTTGAATTCGTGCCGCTCGAAGATCCGATGGCGCAACGGCTGGTCGGGAACCGCCCCGACATTTTCGGCGACTATACGGCCGCGAATTTCCGGCTGGAGTTCGAGCGCCACTTCGAGTTGGAACACTGGGCCCCCATTCCGGATACGCTGCGCTCGCTGCACCTCTACCGGAGACGCCCGTGACCGGGACGCCCAGCCCGCGCTCGTTCGGCGGCAGGGCCGGCATCCTGGGCTGCATTCTGGTCGTACCGTTCTTGCAGTTCGTGCTGCGCAGCGGCTACAGCCCCTTCCGGCTGGAGGTGCTGGCCGGAGCCGGGGTGCTGGCTCTGGGGTGCTTGCCGATCGCCTGGGCGTGCCGCGGCCCGGCGTTTTACGGCGCGAGTTGCATCCTGATCGTCCTGCTGTCGACGAACGCGGTCCAGGGTCTCGTCTTCCAGGGCCTGGACGTCCGGATGCGCTGGACCGCGCTGGGCATCGCGGTGGCCGTCCTGCTTCTGATGTATTGGATGCGCCAGGTCTTCTTTCGCCTGGTGGCGATCTTCGCGCTGGGCTCGTTTGCGGTCTCGGCGGTGCAGTTCCTGGCCGCGCGGTCCCATCCGGCCGAGGCGCTGGCGCAGGAAAGCCGGCCGCGCGGGCTGGGGCATGTCATTTACTTGATTCTCGACGAGCACATCGGACTGGCCGGATTGCCCGATGAGATCCCCGAGTGCCGGCGGGCGCGCAAAAAGTTGGAAGACGTGCTGCGAACGAACGGCTTCGAGATCTACCCCAATGCGTTCAGCAACTATATCGAGACGCTGGATTCCATTCCGAGCATCCTGAATTTCGAACTGGAGCCGGAACGGCGCAGCTTTGCGCGCCGGAGTTCGCCGGCCGGCCACACGGCGACGCGGAACGCGCTGTTCGCGCGATTGAGGTCCCAAGGCTACGCCATCGCCGCTTACGAGTCGGACTACCTGGAGTATTGTGCGGCGGGCGCGGAATGCTCCGCCACCACTCGCTATGCGGCGAACACGATCGGCCCTTTGGACCGGCTCCCCATTCCCTGGCCCCGGAAGGCCGAGCACCTGGTCAGCACTTACCTGCTTTCGGACATGTTTGTGTGGGGCATCACCTATAAGGCGTTGCCGCACTGGTTTGAGCCCCCGAATTGGCGTATGGGTCCGTTGAGCCTTGCCGACATCTGGCCCGAACGAATGTCGCGGGACATATTGCGCGCCCGGCGGAAAACGCTGTTCTTCGCGCACCTGCTCACGCCGCACAGCCCCTACGTGTACCGGCCAGACGGCACGCTGCGCGACGACCGGGAATGGACCGACGGCCGGAGCTGGCCGGCAACGGACCGAGCCGCCTGCGACCGCGAATATGCGCACTACGGGGAGCAAGTGGAGTACCTCAGCGGGCAACTCGACGGTTTCTTGCGCCGGCTTCGCGCGGACCCCGTCTACGACTCCAGCCTGATCGTCATTCACGGCGACCACGGGGCGCGGCTGCTGTGGCGGTCGGCGGAGGCCGCGGACGGCGCTTGGGTGGCGGGCGACGACCTTGCCGCCGGCCGCGCAGCCGGAAGCCCGCCGGTTCGCGCCCTGATCGACGGCTATTCCACCCTGCTGGCGGTCAAGCCGCCGGGGGCGGTCGGAGCCCGTATCGAACCGCGGTGCACCAGCGTTTTGCGGGTAATCTCCGAAACTTTCGACCCGCGGGGCTCCGCGACGGGGCCCCCGGCGGACAGTGAGGCGTACGTCTTCGACGCCCAGGGCAGGCCGAGGCCAATTCCCATGGCGGAGGCTTGCCGGGAAATGGAGGGACGGTTGAAGTGATTCCATCGCATGAGCTCGGCTGGCTGTACCTGGATCCGGCGACGGGCAGCCTGGCGCTGCAGGTGACCATTGGCGGCCTGCTGGCGGCCATGGCGGCGGTCCGGATCTACTGGGCCAAACTGCGTTCTCTCTTAGGCCGGCGAGACGGAGCTCCCGGCGAGGATTCCCTGTCCCACGTTTCTCGGCGCGGCCACCGCCAAGCGCGCTGAGGCCTTAACCCGCGGGGCACTCCGTCTACAGCCGGACAGCTCCGCCGCCGATACTCTACCAGGCGTTGAACGCCGGCTCTCGGGAGCTTGGCCGACAGGGCGTGTGTCGGGGGCCCGGGCGGCTCGCGAGGACTCGACAGGAGCGCGAAAGTGACACGGCGGAGAGCGGTCGACAAGTTGCGGACCCCGGCTCGGTACGTGGAGGCGATGGGTTGGTGGGCGACGCTCCGCCTGGCGCTCCCGAAGGCGAGTGGCCCGCCGGGTCTGGCAGCGCCCCGGGCGGTGGGAATCCGGCCGGCTGGAGTGCGCTTCCCGCGCGCCATGCGCACCGGGGACTCCAGCGACGGCGCGGCCGTCCGGGAGATCTTCTTGCTGGGAACCTGCGGGCGGCTGGCGGACTTGCCGGCGCCGGAGCCGATTCCGGATCTGGGCGCCAATGTGGGTGGCGCGAGCGTGCACTTCCCGAACCGCTTTCCGAAGGTCCGGGCGCCGGCTGTCGAACCCGGCCCGGCCAGCCCCGCCCTGTGCCGCCGGAGCCTGGCCCCCTACGGGGATCGAGCCCGCGTGGTGGAGGGCGCCGTTTGGCCGGAAAGGGCGCGCCTGGCGCTGTCGCGGAGCGCCGATGGAGACGGACGGGAGCGGGCCACGCAGGTGCGCGAGCGGAGGGCCGGCGACGACGGGGAGGACGTGGCTGGCTGGGATGTCGCGAGTCCGATCGACCTGGCGGGGGCCTGGCTGGAGCGGGTGGACAACCTGTGCATCGAGCTGCATGGAAACGAGCGCCGGGAGGCGTTCCGGGGGGCTTTGGCCTGCTGCGGCCATCGACTGGAAACCCCGCCGCACTCGACCATTTGCCGGAACCTGCGGCGCCGGGCGCAGCCGGCGCGGGTGAGCTGAGATGCCGGAACCGATCGTGATGGTGGCGCTGGCCGCCGCACTGTGCCTGGCTCCGTTCGACCTGCTGATCGGCGCCTACCTGCTGCTGGTGGTCAATCTGGAGGCCTTCCGCTTCTCCGCGGGGGGCTGGTCGGTGAGCGTGGAATCCCTGGCCACCGGCGTGGTAGCGGTCCGCACCCTGATCGAGTGGGGAATCGACCCGGGGGCCAAGCATGCCCTGCGGGAGGGGCGCTGGTTCGCCTGGGCCATCAGCCTGTTCGTGCTGGCCGGCGCGCTCAGCGCCCTGTTCTCGATCGACCCGCTGCGGAGCTGGAAGGCGGTGCTCCGCTACTCGGCCTACCCGGTGGTGGTCATCGGAATCCTGCGCACGGGGCAGAGGAAGGGCGGCGGCTGGATACGGAATCTCTGCCTGCTCAGCGCGCTGGTCCCCTGCGTCTGCGCGTTGCTGCAGGTCTGGGATCCCAACCTGAACTTCGGCGACCGGGACTGGAAGCCGGTTTCGCTGGGGACCTGGGCCGGCCCGCTGAACCTGGTCATCCCCCGGGTGAACGGCACCCTCAATAACGCGAACGCCCTGGGGGTGTACATGCTGGTGATCGCGGGCTGGGGCCTGAGCGCGTCGCCCGCCCTGAACGGCCGCAAGAGGCCGTTTGTCCTGTTGGCGGGGGCGGCCTTTTCCTTCCTCATGATCTTTGCGACCTTCTGCCGCAGCGTTTGGGTCTGCGCCGCGCTGATGCTGGTGGGGTGGGCGGTCCTCAACGCCAGGGCGCGAGTCATCCTGGGCGGCATCCTGTCGGTTGGCCTGGTCGTCGCTGTGGCCGTTCAATCGGGGATGGTTGCGCAACGGTTCGCGGACATGGGGGGCCCCAACAACAGCTTCACCTGGAGGGTGCTGGTGTGGCGGGGAGTCCTGGACCGGGACATGGATACCCAGCGCCTGCTGGTGGGTCACGGCCTGGACACCATGATCATAGACAACCAGGTGGAGGAAGGCAAAAAGGCGCACAGCGCGTACGTGGCCACCTTCCACGACTGCGGGTTGGTAGGTCTGACCGCCTTGCTGGCGCTGTTCGGCGCGACGATCGGAGCGCCGCTGAAGACGCTGCGCCAGCACTGGGCGGACAAGCGGCTGCGAGCCGTGAATTCCTTCGCGGTCCTGCTGGCCTGCGGATTTGTGCTGCTTTCGATCGCCGAGGAACCGCTGGCCACCCCCACGGTCACCATCTACTACTGGACGGCTCTGGTGACCTGCCATCTGGAGTCGAGCGTCCGCGCAGCGCGGGTGTGGCGCGCGGTGGAGAGGGCGCCGGCCGATTTCCCGGAGGAGGCGGAGTTTGCCTACGCTGCAACTAGAGTATAGCTGGACGCCGTACGCGGAATCGGTGGGCGGCATCGACAGCGTGCTGAACTGCTTTCTCCGCTATGCGGAGCGGCATTGGCCAGGCCGCATCGAGGTTAAATCGCTGCGGGGCGCGGCGGGCGAGTCCCTGGCGGGCCAGTGCGGCGCCCGGACCGCGATCCGGCCCATCTGCGGCCGGGAAGGTTGGCTGGTCCCCGTAAACCTGCGGTTCGCGGTCTCGCTGTGGCGCGACAAGACGCCGCCTGGCGGCAAGCGCGTGCTGTTCCTGCAGCGAAGCGATCACGCGTTGCCCTACCTAGGCGACGACGCGCCGCCGCTGGTTCTCTACATACACGGCTCGGCCGAGCATCTGCATCTGCCCAGCGGGAGCAAGCTGCGCCGGCTGCGGGCGTTCATGCCCTTGATCGAGGAGGGCGCCATCCGGCGGGCGCGCCACATCTTCGTGTGCAGCGAAAGGGGGCGAAGCTACTACGCGCGGCTCTACCCCAGATTCGCCGGCCGGTTCGAGGTCCTCCCCAGCGCGGTGTACGGGAGCCGGTTCCGGCTGCTGGGGACCCAGGCGGCCAGGCGCGAGCTGGGCCTGGAGGAAGATGCCTTCCTGGTTCTGTTTGTGGGCCGGATCGAAGTGGTGAAGGACCCGTTGCTGTGGGCCAGCGCGTTGGAGCGGGTGTGCGCCAAGCTGCCGAACGCCCGCGCGGCGATTCTGGGAACCGGCGCGCTGGCCCCGCAGATGCTCCGGAGGCTGGAGGAGTACGGCATCGGGGGGCGGCTGCTGTGCTGTAAGAGCGTTTCCGAGGCCGAGCTGGCGCTTTGGTACAACGCGGCCGACGCGCTGCTCGCGACCTCCCATTTCGAGGGCAGCCCCAAGGTGGTGGTGGAGGCGCTGGCCTGCGGGACGCCGGTGGTGGCGACCGACGTCGGAGACCTGCCCGAGATGCTGGCTTACGATGTGCCTCTGACGATCTGCTTGGGGCGCGACGCCCAGGCGCTGGCCGAGGCGGTCGTGAAAAACGCCGGAACCCGGAAAAAGGAGTGTCCCGAGTTCGTCCGGAGTCACACCTGCGCGACCGTGTATCGCCATGTGCTGGAGGTGTTGAAAGCGGTCGCGGAAGGCGGGTAAGAGGGGAAATGGCGAAAGAGCTGGAAACCTATCGGGTTTTGGGAATTCCGGTGACCGTGGGGGACCGGGAAGCGATTGTCGGGCGGATTCTGGAGTTGGTCCAGGGCGCCGCGCCGGCCCTGGTTTTGCCCGTCAATCCGGAGCTGCTGGTGATCGCGGAGCGCCACCCCGAGTTTGCGGGAGTCCTCAAAGCTTCCGCGCTCAACACCGTGGACGGCATTGGTGTGGCCTGGCTGGTCGGCCACTGTGCGGGCAAGAGGGTGGAGCGTTTTCCTGGAATCGAGTTGGTGGAGACGCTGGCGCGCGAATCGGCTCGTACGGGCCTGCGAATCGGGTTGGTGGGAGGCCGGCCGGGAAGCGCCGAACGGGCCAGGGCGGCGTTGCTGGCCGGGCACCCCGGCGCCGATATCTGGCTGGGGCCTCCCATCGCCGTGGCGGACCGCCCGGGCCGGAACTTGGAGTACGCGGCCGCTGTCCGGAGCGCCGGTGTGGACCTGCTGGTCGTGGCCCTGGGCTCTCCGAAGCAGGAACTGTGGCTGGCCGAGAACTTGGCGGTTTGCGGCGCGCGAGTGGGAGTAAGCGCTGGCGGCAGCTTCGAGATCCTGGGAGGGCTGGTTCCCCGGGCGCCGCTGCGGATGAGGCGCTGGAGACTGGAATGGCTTTACCGTACCTGGCAAGAGCCTCTGCGGTTGCCCCGGCTGGCGGCCCTGGCGCGGTTGCCGCTGCAGGTGCTGCGCACGCGCGCCAGCGGAAAAGCGGCGGTGACGCAGGTGCTGGCGCCGGGCGTCTGAATCGGAACGCGATGCCATCGACCCGTTGCCAAACCGGCCCGGAGCCGAGCGCCGAGCCGCGCGCGGCCTTCGATGCCACGTACTTCGCCCGGAATTACCCCCCCAGCCGGTTCCACGCGGCAGGGAACAAGCCGGCAGTGAACTGGGCCCTCAGCCGGATGCTGCGCCGACTCTGCTCGCGTAATGGCATGGGCGGCCGGCCGGCGGTAATCCACTTCGGATGCGGGCAGGGGTTTCTGGCGAGAGCCTGCCGCCGCTGGTCGAGTAACGTGGGCTGCGATATCGCCCTGTTCGCGGCCGGCTCCGCCAGAGCCAACGGTGTGGCCGGCGTCTGCGCGGCGATGGAGGCGGGTTGCTTTCGGGCCGGGGCCTTCGACGCCGCCACGGCGATTGACGTCTTGGAGCACTTGGACGATCCCCAGGCGGGCCTGCGCACGATGTGCGAGGCTCTGCGCCCGGGCGGAGTGGCGCTGGCGACGGTGCCCAACCTGGGCGCGCTGAGCAGAAGACTGAAAGGCCGCCAGTGGAGCGGGTACCGGGATCGAACGCACCGGTCGCTCGCCGCGCCTGAGCAGTGGGGCGAATGGTTCAGGGCGGCGGGTTTCGAGGTGCTTCGCGTGGGCAGCGATGCGCTCTGGGATCCGCCGTACTTCTGCCGCCGGCGGGGCGGGTTGGGAGGGCTGGGGCGGCTGGAGCGGGCGGCGATCCTGGCGGCGTCGAATCTCGCGATGCTGGTGAGGCCGCAGTGGCCCTGGCCGCTGGGAGACAACTTGGTGGCGACGCTCAGGAAACCGGCGCGGGAGGTAGAGTGAGAATCGGAGTGGACCGCTCGTATGCCGCGCGGACTGCGACCGGGATGGAACGCTACGCGGCCAGCCTGTGCGCCGCCCTGCGCCGCGCGGATACCCATCACGAGTTCATCGACCTGGATCCCCGGCTGCCACGGCCGCTAGAAACGCGGCTGGGCCGCCAGGTGAAACGGTTCCTGGCCGAACAGTACACGCTGCAAGCGGCGGCGGCGAAGGCCAATTTGGACCTGATGTTCTACCCGGCGTTTCCACCCGGCCCGTTCGCCGCGCGGCCTTTCGCGATGATCGTCTACGATGCGGTGCCCTGGCTGTACCGCGACACGATGGGGTTGCGCGGGAAGTGTTACATGGGGCCGCTGGTCCGCCGGGCCGCGGGCCGGACGGCGGCCATCCTGACTATCTCGAAGGCGGTGACGAGCGAGCTGGGGGCGCTGCTAGGGGGCGGTGGAGCGGAAATCGCCTACGTGGGCGGCGGAGTGGATGCCGCGCCCGCGACGTGCGGGCCGCAAGAGCGTCAAGCCACGCTCGCGCGCCTGGGGCTGCGGAGTCCGTTCCTGCTGGCGGTGGGGTCGCTGGAGCCGCGCAAGAACTACCCCGCGCTGTTCCGTGCGGTGCGGCTGGCCGGGGAGAGATCGGAGGCGCAACTGGCGGTGGCGGGGCGCTGGGCGTGGGCTTCGGACGAACTCCGCCGGCTGGCGGAGGAGGCGGGCGGGCGGGTCAAGATTCTGGGTTACGTTTCCGACGCCGACCTGGCGGTGCTCTACGACGCGGCGGAATGCTGCCTGCAGGCCAGCATCTACGAAGGACTCGGACTGCCGGTTCTGGAAGCGCTCTCGCACGGTCTGCCGGTGATCGCGAGCGACATCGCGGTGTTTCGGGAGATTGAAGCGGAGGGGGTGCATCTGGTGGATTTCGGCGACCCGGCACAGGTTGCCGAGCGCGTACTGTGGCTTCTGGAGAGCCCGCCGGACCGGGTCCGCAGCCGAGCCGCCGCGCTGTCGCTGGCAGAGAAGTACAACTGGGACGCCGCGGCCGCGCGGGCGCTGGCGGTGTTCGATCGGCTGGAGAGTTCGGGGCGGACTGGAGCGAAGATCCGTAATCAACGTCAATCGGCGGCCTGAGAATGCGCGCGGGACGCATCCGTTGCGATCGCAGGGAGCTTCCGCGACCCGCGCATACGCTTGGTCGATGACGGAGAGCACCGCGGCCTGGTGTACCGGCTGAACCAGATGGCCGCGCTCGCGAGCAGCCCGTTTCCGGCGCGAATGGAAGCCGACGACCGGATGCACCCGCAAAGGCTGGCGAGGCCTGGGCGGAGCCGGACGTCCGGACCTGGTGTCCACCGCCGCCTGCATCCTCGAGCAGGACGGCGGGCTGGTGGCGACGGCGGGCGCGGAGCGGCTGTACTTCTACCGCGAGTCGCGGCCGCCGGATCTCGCCAAGATCGCCCAGAGTCACAAGACCGACCGCGGGATCCCGCGGCGCTACGGTCCGGGCATCCTCGGCGCGGCCGAGACCTGGCGGCTGATCGGGCCGTGGCGAAGCACGCGCCACTTGTATCACGCGCTCTCGGCCGAGGAGCGGCGGGCGGCGGAGGAGATCCTGGAGGGGATAGCGGAGCGCCGGGCGGCGTGAGAGAATCTCAGCATGCCCGAAAGAGTGCGCTGGGGAGTGCTGGGGGTGGCGAAGATCGCCACCGAGAAGGTGGTTCCGGCCATGCAACGGGGCGCGCGATCGGAGGTCGTGGCCATAGCCTCGCGCGACCTCGGCAAGGCGCGGGCGGCCTGCGCGGGGCTGGGGATTCCGAAGGCCTACGGCTCTTACGAAGAGCTGCTGGGGGACCCGGATGTGGACGCCGTGTACAACCCGCTGCCGAACCACTTGCACGTGCCCTGGTCGATCTGGGCGGCCCGGGCCGGCAAGCACGTGCTGTGCGAGAAACCGATTGCGCCGGACGCCGCCGGGTGCCGCGCGCTCATGGAGGCCCGCGACCGGACCGGGGTGAAGATCGGGGAAGCGTTCATGGTTCGCAGCCACCCGCAGTGGCTGCGGGCGCGGGAACTGGTGCGCTCCGGCGAGGTGGGCGATCTGCGGGCCATAGTGGGGATGTTCAGCTTCTTCAACCGCGATCCGGCGAACATACGCAACCGGCTGGAATACGGCGGCGGAGCGCTGCTGGACATCGGCTGCTATCCGATCCAGACGTCGCGGTTCGTCTTCGGCGAGGAGCCCCGGCGCGTGGCTGGCCTGGTGGAGCGCGATCCCGAGATGGGAGTCGACCGGCTGGTCTCCGCGCTGCTGGAATTCCCTTCCGGACAAGCGGTCTTCACTTGCAGCACGCAACTGGCGAGCTATCAGCGCATGCAGATCCTGGGGACGCGCGGCCGGATCGAGATCGAGATCCCGTTCAACGCGCCGCGGGACCGGCGCTGCCGGCTGCTTCTCGACAACGGCTCCGACGTGTTCGGCGGCGGCATCGCGGTACAGGAGTTCCCGGTGTGCGACCAGTACACGATTCAGGGAGAGCTGTTCTCCCGCGCGATTCTGGAAGGGACCGAGGTGCCAACGCCACTGGAGGACTCGCTCGGCAACATGGCGGCGATCGAGGCCATTTTCCGGTCGGGCCGGACGGGCGAGTGGGAGAAGCCGTAAGGGGCGCGGGGGCTCGCGCGGGGGATCAAACAACGACGGCGGCGGTCGAAGAACGGAACAGGCGCGCCCGGATCAGATTGAGGATATCGTTGGCCAGGAAGGGCTTCCTGAGAACGGGGAAATCGTACTCCTCGCACACGGCTTCCTCTTCGGGCGATAACTGGGCGCCGGTCATGACGATGATTTGCACTTTGGCGGAGCGGCGGTGGAGTTGCACGCCCAGCTCGACGCCGTTGCCATCCGGCAGCAAGTAGTCGAGCAGGGCGGCGTTGGGCATCTGCTTCTCGATGATCTCCTGGGCCTGCCGCGCGCTCTCGGCGGTCAGCAGGCGCCAGCCGGCCTGGGCCATGAGGCGCTCGAGGAAGCGCAACAACTCGCGGTTGTCGTCCACCAGCAGCACCGTGGGATGCTGCGGGGTACGGACGGCGGCGGGCTGATCGAGCGTGCGGATGGACAGGGTCTCCTTGTCTTCGGCCACCTCAACCCGGACGCGGGCCCCCGGGTCGATGCGCCCGGCGGCGACCAGGGTGGCGAGCGGCTGGGTCAAAAAGCGATGGATGGTGCGCTTCAACTCGCGGGCCCCGTACTCCGCACTGGTTCCCTTGCGGAGCAGGAACTGCCGGCTCTCGGGAGGGACCTCGATGTTGAAGTAGCGCTCGCCCAGCCGGGTGTTGACGTGGCGCTGCAATTCGACGATCTGCTGGTCCAGGATGGTGGCGAAGGATTCGTCGTCCAGCGGGTGATAGGTGATGACGGAGTCGATGCGGTTGACGAACTCGGGGGAGAACTTCTTGCGCACGGAACCCAGCGCGATGCTCTCCAGCTTGCTGTAGAGTTCGGTTCGCTCGTGACGCACACCGGCCTGGAAGCCGAACTCGGGATTGATCTCCTTGATCATCTCGCGTGCGCCCAGGTTGCTGGTGAGGAAGATCAGGCTGCTGTCGAAATTCACCGAGGTGTTGTCGCCCAGGCGGAGAATAGCCCGGTCGAGAATGCCGAGCAGCAGGCGGGTCATGGAGGGCGCGGCCTTTTCGATCTCGTCGAACAAGACGATGGAGAGGTTGCACTTCTCGCTGGTGACCGCGTTGAGCTTCTGCTGGGTGAGCATGGGCTGGGTTTCGCGGTGGCCGAGATAGCCGGGCGGGGCGCCGATGAGCTTGGCGACCTCGTGCTCCATCTGGTACTCGCCGCAATCGATCTTGAGGACGTTCTTCTCGCTGCCGTGCAGGACCTCGGCCAGCGCCTCGACGGTCTTGGTCTTGCCGGTGCCGGTGGGACCCAGCAAGAGGAAAACCCCTACCGGCCGGCCCTCGGGAGCAAGGCCCGCCTGGAACATCTCGACGTAGGGGACGATGTACTTCATGGCGGCCGGCTGCCCAATGACCTTCTGCGATAAGACTGCCACCAAGTCGTTGGGGGGGCCTTCGGGAGGCTTCTTGCTCTTCGCCGAACTGGCCAGGGTCTTCATCGGATGCACTCCGCCTCTGGCCCCATTATAGCCGCCGCCGCCGAGAAGCGCCCCGGCCGGGGCCCGATTCCAGGCCTCCGAACGAATTATTTTAGCGGGAATATCTCGTTATAAATGAGACGATTAGATCCGCAATGCGGCCGCTGGCGCGACCATCTCCATATGGATTGTGAACGCGCGCCATGCGCTCGTACTCCGGGCGGTCCTCCAGCAGGCGCGCCGCCTCGCGAACGATAGCATCCTCGTCGGTTCCGACCAGCTTGACAGTGCCGGCCTGGACCGCCTCGGGCCGCTCGGTCTTGGCGCGGAGCACCAGAATGGGTTTGCCGAGCGATGGCCCCTCCTCCTGAACGCCGCCAGAGTCGGTAATCAGGATCCAGGCACGGCGCATGAGATCCACGAAAGGCACGTACTCGAGCGGGTCCACCAGCAGAACGTTCGGCCGGCCGGTGAGATGACGACGGACGGGCGCCTGTACGTTGGGGTTGGGATGGACCGGGTAGACGATCTGCACATCGGGGCGCTGGGCGAGCCGCGCGAGCGCGGAGCAGATATGCTCGAATCCTTCTCCAAAGCTTTCGCGGCGGTGAGCGGTGACCACGATGAGCTTGCGGGCGGGGTCGAGCTGAGGCCAGTCCAAGCCATGCAGCTTGCCCTGCTCGAGCTTGTCCCGCACGTAGAGCACGGCGTCGATGCCGGTGTTGCCGGTGACGGCCACGCGATCGGCGGGCACTCCTTCGGCCAAGAGATTCCCGGCCGCCCAATCGGTGGCGGCAAAGTGCAGAGTGGCCAGGCGGGTGGCGAGCAGACGGTTCATCTCTTCCGGAAAAGGCTGCCAGATGTCCCAGGTGCGCAGTCCGGCCTCGACGTGGCCGACCGGCAGCTTCTCGTAGAAGCCCGCCAAAGCGCCGCAAAACGTGGTGGTGGTGTCCCCTTGGACCAGCAGCATGTCGGGAGCGACGGAGCGCAGGACAGGGTCCAGTCCGGCCACGATGCGCGAGGTGGATTGGGCGAGGGTCTGGTCGGGAAGCATGAGGTCCAGATCGAAATCCGGAACCACTTCGAAGGCGGCCAGGACCTGATCGAGAAGCCCGCGGTGCTGGGCGGTGACGCATACGCTCACCTCGAACTCGGGCCGGCTGCGCAAGTGATTCACGACGGGGCAGAGCTTGATGGCCTCGGGACGGGTCCCGAAGACGAACAGGGTGCGGATTCTCTTTTCGAGCACGGAGATGGAGGGGCGCTTACTTGTGACGGTAGGTGATGCGGCCTTTGGTCAGATCGTAGGGGGAAAGCTCCAGAGTGACCCGGTCGCCGGCCAGCACGCGGATGCGATTCCGGCGGAGTTTGCCTGCCAGGTGCGCCAGCACGATGCGGTCCTGATCCAACTGAACGCTGAATTGACCGGCGGGGAATTTCTCGACGACGGTCCCGGTGACTTCAATACTGTCTTCCTTACTCATTGTCCTCCTGGGCGTACGGAATGAGGGGGAGATGCGCGGAGAAGAGTCGGCGCTCGAAACTCACACGCCTCCCGGCTCGCGATTGGGGATGCAATCGTACTCCGATTATACAGCAGGAGGCGGGGGAAGTGAGGATGCGGCGGTCCCCGCGGATGCTCGCCAGGCGTTGGGTTGCGGTGCTCGGGGGCGGGATTCGGTAAGCGGTGAAAGGGACAGGGGATAGAATAGATGTGAGGCGGCGACTGGATGAAGAAACAGAAACCCATCAAGATTTCCCGGCGGGAGATACGCAAGAGCGTTCGCAAGCCGATGCCGCCGCCGACCAAGGTTTACAAAGACCGCAAGAAGGCGCTGCGGGAGCGGGAGATCGAGGAGGAGCAGCTCGGGCCGACGTGATTAGCCCCGATTCCGGCGGGAGGCGCGCGAACACCTCATCTGCGGCGCAGCCGGGATTGGTGAGAGGCTAGTTGGAATGAGGAGCATCGCAATCTGTGTGTTGGTTTCTTGCGCGGCCTTTTGCTTTCAGGCAAGCGGGCAAGCCGGGGCCATCTCTGGGCCGGCAGGCCCGGAATCCCAATCTCCGGGGACCTCGACTACTCGAAAAGCGCAACTCGTGGAGAACTATGGAAGGCTTCCGCTGAGCTTTGAGGCTAACACGGGGCAGGTGGACGGGAGCGTGAAGTTTCTTGCGCGGCGCAGCGGCTATGGACTGTATCTGACGGCCGATGAGGCGGTGCTGGCGCTGCGCAAGGGCGGGCGCGCACACCAAGCAGATGTGGTGCGGATGCGGCTGGCCGGAGCCAGCAGCGGGGCGGCGGCTCCAGCGGGCGATGATCAGTTGCCGGGGACGGCCAACTACTTCATCGGCAACGATCCGGCCAGGTGGCACACTAGCGTGCCCACCTACGCCAAGGTGCGCTACCACGGCGTCTATCCGGGCGTGGACTTGGTCTATTACGGCAACCAGCGGCAACTCGAATACGACTTCGTCGTTGCCCCAGGCGCCGATCCAAAGCCTATTCGGCTCCAGTTCGCCGGCGCGAAGGGACTGCTCCTGGGAACGGGCGGGGATCTGGTGGTGACCGCCGCGGGCGGGGCGATGACCTTCCATAAGCCGGTGGTTTACCAGTTGGCCGATGGGCAGCGGAAGGCAGTCGAGGGGAGCTTTGTGCTGCTGGCGAAGAACACGGTGGGCTTCCGGGTGGGGAGCTACGACCGCGGGAAGCCGCTGGTAATCGATCCAGTGCTGGTGTATTCGACGTATCTGGGCGGGTCCAGTTACGCTGGCCAGAGCGGTTTCGGCGACGATGCACGCGGGCTAGCCGTGGATGGCTCCGGCAACGCGTACGTTACCGGGTATACCTTCTCCGCCGACTTTCCCGTGACCCAGGGCGCCTTCCAGACGACGTTTAGTGCCTGCTCTTATTGTGAAACCGCGTTTGTCACCAAGTTGAACCCGTCCGGTACCGCGCTGGTCTACTCGACCTACCTGGCCGAGAGCGGCGGCGGGGCTTACGCGAATGCGCTGGCTGTGGATTCCTCCGGCAATGCGTACATCGTCGGCAGCGCCGGCACCGGCTTTCCGACGACCCCCGGGGCCTTCCAGACGACGAATCGCTCTTACAACTGCTGCAACGCATTTGTCACAAAGCTTAACCCGACCGGGAGCGCGCTGGTCTACTCCACGTACCTGGGCGGCGACACAACATCATACTTGGGCGTCGACGGCGCAACGGCTGGGGCCGTAGACAGCCTGGGCAATGCGTACATAGCCGGTGTAACTTACTCCAGCGATTTCCCGGTTACCGCGGGGGCCTTCCAAACGGGGAACAATGCGGGCTTAGCCTCCAATGCCTTCGTGGCCAAGCTCAACCCGTCCGGCGGCACGCTGGTCTATTCGACGTATCTGGGTGGGAGCGGACGCATGCTGTTTTCGATCGGTCCCGGAGTGTGGCAGGGGGACGGGGCGACTGGGTTGTCGGTGGACAGCGCCGGGGATGCATACATAACCGGTTATGCCTATTCCACCGATTTTCCAGTTACCGTGGGGGCCTTCCAGACAACGAATCGTGCAACTGTCCCTTATGGTCCCGGCGGCGGCGCGCCCAGTTACAACCGTCCCAATGCGTTTGTCACGAAGCTCAACCCGGCCGGCACGGCGCTGGTCTACTCTACTTATTTGGGCGGGAGTGGCTCGTCTCAATACGGCGACAGTGCGAGCGGGATCGCAGTGGACGGCTCCGGCAATGCGTACATCACAGGGGCGGCTGGCTCTGCCGACTTTCCCGCGACCCAGGGGGCACTACAAGAGACAAATCACTCCGCGGCCGGCAACAACGCATTTGTCACAAAGCTTAACCCGGCCGGCAGCGCCCTGGTGTACTCGACGTACCTGGGCGGAAGCGGGAACGATGCTGCGAGCGGCGTGGCAGTGGACGGCTCGGGCAATGCGTATATCGCGGGAGCGGCGTCGTCTACCGACTTTCCCGTGACCCAGGGGGCGCTCCAGACGACAAATCACTCTGCGGCTGGCGGCAACGCATTTGTCGCAGAGCTTAACCGGGCCGGGAGCGTCCTGGTCTACTCCACGTATCTGGGCGGGAGCGGCGGGGATGCTGCGAGCGGGGTGGCAGTGGACGGCTCGGGCAATGCGTACATCACAGGAGAGGCTGGGTCTACCGACTTTCCCGTGACCCCCGGAGCTTTCCAGGCGACGAATCACTCCGCGAACAGCAGTTCCAACGCATTTGTGGCGAAGGTGGACCTGAACGCGAACATGCCCCCGCCATCGATCACACCGGGCGGCATCGTGCCCGTCGACAGCACGGTGGGAACCATCCAACCCGGCGAATGGGTGTCGATTTACGGCACGAATCTCGCCAGTGCGACGGAAATCTGGAGCGGGGATTTCCGCGGCGCCATCGTGACGATCGACGGGAAGGCCGCTTATGTCTCATACGTCAGCCCCGGGCAGATCAACGTGCAGGCGCCAGACGATACGGTGCTTGGTCCCGTCCAGGTGGCCGTCACAACTCCGGGCGGAACTGCTACCGCGACCGTGACGCTGGCCCAGTTTGCGCCTTCGTTCCTGCTGTTCGACAGCAAACACGTGGCGGGCGTAATTCTCAGGTCGGACGGCTCGGGAGCTTACGGCGGAGGCGCCTACGACATCCTCGGGCCCACCGGAACGTCGCTGGGCTATTCGACGGTTGCGGCGAAAGCCGGCGACATCGTCGAACTGTTCGGCACTGGTTTTGGTCCAACCAACCCGACGGTAGCGGCCGGTGAGGCGTTTTCCGGAGCCGCGGCAACCACCAACGCGGTAAACCTCCTCATCAACAGCGTGAGTGTCACTCCGATGTGGGCGGGCTTGTCCGGCGCCGGCCTTGACCAGATCAATCTGACGGTTCCGGCAGGTCTCGGCACGGGCGATGTCTCACTCGTGGCGACCGTGGGAGGAGCGCGGACACCTCCGTACGGAGTGATTTCGCTTCAGTAGGCTGAACCTGAATTCCTAAGACCCGCCGGGGAAGAGGTCGAGCTGATTCTGGCCGGGAGGCGCGGCGGCGTCGGCTGGTGCGGGTGGGAGCGTGCCGTTGAGGAGGTCGCGCAAGTCGGCGAGGGCGGCGGGATGGCGGACTGCGGTGGTTTCCTCTCCGGGGACCAGCAGCAGCACCTCGGAGAGGTCGATGCGCTCATCGGCGACCAGATCGGCCGAGTGGGTGCTGAGGAAAAGCTGGCGGCCGGAGCGGCGCTGGATTCCGGCGAGCATGGAGAGGACTTCGCGAACCACCTCGGGATGGAGGGACAACTCGGGCTCCTCGACGAGCAGGGGGCCGTGGCCGTCGAGGGCGGTCCAGAGCAGGGCCAGCAGGCGGAGGGTTCCGTCGGACAACTGATCTTCGGTCTGCCAGGCGCCTTGAGGGCGCCAATGATCGTAGCGGGCGCGGAGGTGAGGCGCGCCGCGGTGGTCCTTCCATAATTCGAGGTCGCGCAGACGGGGGACGGCGGTGCGCAGGGCTTCCAGAATGCGGCGCAGCCGGGAGTGGCGGGTGGTCTCGGAGGCGGCGGCGATCTGCTCGAGCAGGTCTCCGCCAAAGGGATCGTCGGGCCGGGCGTTGGAGCGCTCCCGCACCAACTGGGGAATGACGTGGAAATAGCGGAGCGAGGCGAAGAAGGCGACCAGCTCGCGAAATTCCCGATTGGCGCTGGCCTGCTCGAGGGAGCTTTGGGTGAGGCGCTCGGGATCGGTGAGATCGGCGAGGTCGGGGCGGCGCAGCAAATCGGCTCCCTGGCGGGAAACGCGCTCGCGAAGGATGGAGGGCCTTTGCAGGTCGGGCTGCGAGAACTCTAGGGCGTATTCCCAATCGGGCAGGGCGGGATCTCCGCCGACGCGCACCTCGATGGCGATCTGGGAGTGCTGGCGCGCGGCCAGACAACGCAGGCGCGACACGCCTCCGCGGCGCCGGATGGCCTCTTGAAATCCGCCGCCTACCGGACAGGCCAGGTCGTGGAGGAAACGGAGGGCGTCGAGCAGGTTGGATTTGCCGGAGGCATTGGGGCCGACCAGGAGCACCCGGCGGTCCAGGCTGGCCTCGACGCGAGTGAAGTTACGCCAGTTCTCCAGGTAGAGGTGGGTGAGCCGCGGGGCGGGCTGTTTCATGCCTGGAACTTCCTGTAAGCAGAAAGAGTAGCACTACTCGCCAAGCAGGTGCAGCACTACCGAGCGGGTATGCGAGCGGGCGCGGTGCTCGAAGAGATAGATGCCTTGCCAGGCGCCGAGGGCCAGGCGGCCGTCCAGGAGGGGGACGGAGAGCTGGGTGAGGGTGAGGGCGGCGCGGATGTGGGCGGGCATGTCGTCGGATCCCTCGATGGTATGGCGGTAGGCGGGATCGTCTTCGGGCGCCAGGCGGGCGAAGAAGTCTCTGAGATCGAGGACCACGTCGGGATCGGCGTTTTCCTGCACCACCAGTGAAGCGGAGGTGTGCTGGACAAAGACGGTGAGCAGGCCGGTGCGCAGATTCTGGGCGGCGACCCAGGCCTCGATGGGAGCGGTGATTTCGTAGAGGCCCTGGCCGCGGGTGGGGACGCGCAAGTGGTGGCTGGCCTGGCGCACGGCTATTCGACAGTGACGCTCTTGGCCAGATTGCGGGGCTGATCGACGTCGCAGCCGCGGCGCACCGCAATGTGGTAGGCGAGCAACTGAAGCGGAACCACTTCGAGAATGGGGAGCAGGAGCTCGAGAGAGGCGGGAATCTCGATGACGTGATCGGCGAGCTTGGCGACCTTCTCGTCGCCCTTGATGGCGATGGCCAATACCATTCCCTCGCGCGCTTTCACTTCCTGGAGGTTGGAGAGGGTCTTCTCGTAGAGAGTGCGGCTGAGCTCGCTGGAGGGATCGTGAGCCGCCAGCACGACAACCGGCAGCTCCTCGCCGATGAGGGCGTTGGGGCCGTGCTTCATCTCGCCGGCCGGGTAGCCCTCGGCGTGGATGTAGGAGACTTCCTTCAACTTGAGGGCGCCCTCGAGCGCGATGGGGAAGTGAACGCCGCGGCCGAGGAACAGGAAATCGCTGGAGCGAAAAAGCCTGCGGGCCAGCTCCTCGTAGAAGGGGTTCTTGGAGAGCACGGTCTCGAGTTTGCCGGGAAGGCGGAGCAGTTCCTGGGCCAGGGAGCGGGAGGCGTCGGCGTCGAGCGTGCCGCGGGTCTGCCCGAGGTACATGCCGAGCATGAAGAGGGCCGCGAGCTGGGTGGTGAAGGTCTTGGTGGAAGCGACGCTGATCTCCGGCCCGGCGTGGGTCAGCAGAGAGCCGGAGGCTTCGCGAGTGACCATGGAGCCGATCACGTTCGAGATGGCGATGGTCTTGGAGCCTTGGCGGCGAGCTTCGCGCTGAGCGGCCAGGCTGTCGGCGGTCTCCCCGGATTGCGAGACGACGATGGTGAGCACGTGCGGCCCCAGGATGGGATCGCGGTAGCGGAACTCGCTCGAATAATCGACCTCGACGGGGATGCGGGCCAGGCGCTCGATCATGAACTTGCCAGCCAAGGCGGCGTGCCAACTGGTGCCGCAGGCGACAAGGCGGGCTTCCCGGAAAGCGCTGAACTCCTTCGGCTGGATGTCCATTTCATCCAGGAAGACGCGGCCCGTTTCCTGCCCCACGCGGCCCACGACGGTGTCGCGAACGGCCCGGGGCTGCTCGTAGATTTCCTTGAGCATGAAATGCTTGTAGCCGCCCTTTTCGGCCATGATGGGGTCCCAGAGAACGTGCGAGACGGGGCGCTTCACGGGGCGGCCATCGAAATCGAAGAGGCGGACGCCATCCAGGGTCAGGACGGCGATATCGCCATCGGCCAGGAAGAGCACGTCGCGGGTGTGGCTGAGAATGGCGGGGACATCTGAGGCCATGAAATACTCGCCATCACCCAGTCCGACGACGGCCGGGGGGCCCGAGCGCACGACCACGATCTTGTTGGGGTCCAGGCGCGACATGATGGCCAGCGCGAAGAGGCCGGAGAGGTCGCGGACAGCCAGTCGGACGGCCTCCACCAGGTCGCCGGCGTAATACTTCTCGATCAGGTGGGCGATCACCTCGGTGTCGGTCTCGGTGTGGAAGGTGTGGCCAGCGGCGACGAGTTGCTGCTTCAGAGGGACGTAGTTCTCGATGATGCCGTTGTGCACCACGACGATGTCGCCCTTGCAGTCGCGGTGCGGATGGGCGTTCTCCTCGGTGGGACGGCCGTGTGTGGCCCAGCGCGTGTGGCCGATGCCGCAGTTGCCGTCGACGGGATCCAGGCGGATGGCTTCTTCCAGGTTGCGGAGTTTCCCGCTGGCGCGACGCACGGCCAGAACGCCGTCGGAGAAGACGGCCAGGCCGGCGGAATCGTAGCCGCGATACTCGAGCCGGCGCAGACCGTCGAGGATGATGGGGACAGCCCGGCGGTTGCCGATGTAGCCGACAATTCCACACATGATGTTTATTCTATCGTGAGCGGCGGGGGAGGCAGGGAGCAGGCACTCCCCACGTCTAGTCTTGGAAATACCCCCGTACGGCACTACCCAGAGAGGTAGTACTCATAGGAGTAACACCTTAAAGGCGGCAGGTTTTTGTTGATTCTACAGGAGAATGCAGCCCGTTTATGTTATATTAGAGGTACAGCTATACACAACATAGCATCCCGGCGACGGGGCCCAGCCCGTCGCCAGCCCCTCTGAGTGAAGCCCCAGGTACCCAGCCTGGGGCTTCTACGTTTTTGGGGGCGGATGGCGAGCGGCAGGGCGCCGCGGTTAATGGATCGGGGTGGCCGTAAGCTCGAGCTGGAACTGCCGCTTGGACATCAGGTCGTCGGATGAAAAGAGCACCGTCGGCTTACTGAGCGGCACGACGACCGAGGAACTCCACCTGTTCTGACGAACGGTGGTTGGCAGTTGCACTCCGGCCTGAGCGGGCGTAGCGGATTCCGACGGCAGGCTGCTGATGTCGGCGCTCACGAACAGAGAGAGCTCGTGCGGGGAATCCCTGATGTTGCGGCAGTCGATGTTCACGCCGAGATCGGCATAAGTGAACTGGTGATCCGGGCCGCCCGTGGCGATCGGCATCTTGGATCCGGCACGGATGAAGGCGCCGTCTCGCGCATCGGCGGCCGCCATGGTCGAATAGGAGCGGGCATTGAGGACCCTCCCGCCCTCGACCTCCTTGACGACGAATTCAAGTTTGTAGAACCTCGAAGGTTCGTTGCTCTTGGGGGCTTCCGGGGTCTGTGCGCAGGCCGCTCCGCCCGCGATTGCGAGCGCCAGAATTGGCAGGCTCAGTAGCGTTGTTTTAGACATATCCTCTCCTTCAATTGGTGCCATCGCTGGGCAATGGCTCGATCAGAATTGCTTGGATCGCGAGCGGTTGGATCGCGATCGGTTCTTCGCTCCGCTTCCGCAGATCCGCGAAAGCTTGGCTGACCTCTTGCGGCGCCCGCCCGGCCCAGGCGGCCAGGACGCGCTCTTCATCCGTCATTGGGACGGGGGACGGGAAACACGGCTGCTTGGGCAAGGCCCGGGACGGGTGGATGCGCCGCGGGGCCGGCGACCGGGACCTGAAAACGGGCAGGTTCAGCGCAGCATGGATCGGCGCCGGGCTCGCGGTTGGCGGCGGGGGGTTCCACCAGGAGGGCAGAACGACGAGCGCCAGGACGAGCACGGCGAGGGCCGGGACGGCGAATGCGAAAAGAAGCGGCCAGGCGAGGCGGCGCGGAGGCCCCGCCGCGTGGACGCGGTACAAAACCCGCTCTTCGAGCCCCTCGAGCGGACTGGCGTCCGCATAGCCGCGCAGCGCGCCGTCGATTAAACCGTCCAGTTCATCCCGGTCGTTATTCCTCATGGTGACCTGCTCCCAAAGCGCTGAGCTTCTGCTTGAGAATCTGCCGCGCGCGCATCAGGCGGGTGCGGACGGTGCCTTCGGGGATGCCCATCGCCCGGGCAATCTCCGGCGACTTCAACTCCTCGAAGCTGGAAAGGGCCAGAGGTTGCCGGAGCTCTTCGGGCAGCGCGTCGATGAGGCGGCACACCAGCGAATTCCAGTCCGAATCGATGGCGGCCTGTTCGGGATTCCGGCCGGCCCAGGGAGGATCGCCGGGCGGACCATTTCCCGCCACTTTTCGGAGCTGGCCGACCGCGAGGCGCCAGGTCATCCGGGCCAGAAAGGCCCGCTCATCCGCGATGCGCTCCCAGGCCGACGAGCGGTAGAGTTTCAAGAATGTCTCCTGGACGATGTCGTCGGCATCCTGTACGTTGCGAAGAATCGAATAGGCGATGTGGAAGACGAAGCGGGCTTGCCTTCTTACCAGGGCGGTGAAGCGGTCTTCGCGCGTGACTGCGGCTTCCCGAAGCGCGAGTTGAACGGAGATCCCGACCATTCCTACGCCAGCCTACACAAGGTAAGACTGGTGAACCGGCCGGACCGTTCAGTTACTTCGCGAGTGGACCGCGCTACTCCACCGGGTGGCGCAGAATGGTGCGCAGGCGCTCGGGGGGGACGCGGCGAGGATCCGAGAGGTAAAGCTCGTGGTGCAGGCCGCGGAAAGCCAGGCCGTGCTCCTTGGCGAAGGCTTCCATACGGGCGATGGTTTCGCACTCCTGGCTGTAGGGGCCGACGTGGAGCACCTGAACGCACTGGCCCTCTTTGATAGTCTCCAGGCGGAGGTTATCGGTTTCGGCGCCCTTGCCCTTTTCCTTGAGCGCGGCGACGGCGGCTTTGAGGTCGGTGGCTGTGACGAAGCCGGGGACGCGGATCAGCAG
>Ga0326727_10008499_pt1 | contig 25990 bp, 22 predicted proteins | sample MB2enrmetagenome_FD_207643 | JGI IMG/M metagenome (GOLD analysis project Ga0326727, IMG submission 207643) | Lab enriched peat soil microbial communities from McLean, Ithaca, NY, United States - MB29MY | ecosystem: Environmental > Terrestrial > Soil > Wetlands > Peat | place: USA: New York...
AGAATATAGATCCGACTATTCTCGCGATAAACTCGTAAGTGGTAAACTTTCAGACGCCCACTGCAGGTATTTTTTCACCCAGATTTTTAATTCTCTGTCAACATGGGGTTAAGAAGTCGCTTACGAAGCAGGAGCAAGAAGACCAGCGACTTGAGCAGATGAACATGTTCAGCTAGGGACAAAGGCAATCGGGTAAAACCGCTTTGAGCGGTTCATGATTTACACAAACCTCCGGCTTTGCCGGAGGTCATGATTAGCTGAAAGAGGCAAGGTCACCTGCCTCATTCAGCTTTCATACAAGCGCTATCTTTTCATCCTTTTCCGAAACCCTGCAATACCAAGCAGTCCAGCTCCGAGAAGCATCATTGTAGAAGGTTCTGGCACAGGGGCGGTCGGTTGGGTGTTGTAAGCGATTAAGTCACCACCTCCCATTAAGGAATAGGTGCGCCCATCGAGCCAGGGATTATCAGCAGCATCGTAATAAATGTTCAAGCCATTTCCCCATATATTAGAGATGGTGTCATTAATTGGGTTAAATGCTAGACCAATAAGGTGTTCCAGGTAAAGAGACCCCGTTCCACTAAGCGAAATCGAGTTGCCGTCAAAAATATCAAGCGTGCCCCAGTGAAAAGTACCGTTTTCAAAGAGACTATGTTGACCTCCACCATCGAACCCAAGCAAGGCATTTGAGGTGTTCCAGAGTGTGTTGGTACTCATATTCTGGAAGTATCCGGAGATGAGGAATTGGTCACTCGAGCCACCTTGCAAGTATCCAGTCTGACCGATTACCAGGTTGATGAAATGGTTGATGGCAGGATCACTGACATAGGCACCATTATTCGTAAAGGTACCATTAAAAATGGCAGTACAGTTGCTTACATTCATAGTGCCATTATTAATGACATCTCCAGTCACTGTTCTGATGTCAGTTGTTGTGTTCGCGCCGCTCAAGTTGAAGGTGTTATTATTGGTGATGTTGGCAGTGAGCGAACCCCCGGAATAATAAAGCTGTCCATTGTTGACCATACCGTTCATGACCGTGAGCGTGCCGCCGGAGAGGTTATAGATTCCTAAGCTTGAAGCTTGATTATCACCGATATTCAGACTTCCATTGACGGTATGGGAACCGCCGGTCTGATTGAATACGCCAGTGTAGCCGTTACAGCCAATATATTCATTACCATTGACTGTCAGGATAGATTTTGATGGGTTGCCGCTCAGGTTATATGTGCCGTTGCCAACTGGTAGTTCTCCACCAAATGATGCACTTGTTCCGCCAGCTCCGAGATAGAGATTCATCCCGACTGTATTAGAACCTCCGGTCTGGTTAAAAATGGCGGTAGTGTTTTGCCTTCCGATACCTTCATCTCCCCCGACTGTTAAAATGGATTTGGAAGAATCGCCACTCAGGTTATATGTTCCACTAAGAAAAACATTTTCATCAGTAGTATTGGTACCTCCAGTCTGGTTGAAAGTGCCGCTGATGCGTTCTGGCATATCCACTATTTGTAGAATCGATGTACTAGGGTCCCCACTTAGGTTATATGTCCCAGTCCCATTAAGCCAGAGATCCCAACCACAGATATTAGTCCCACCGGTCTGGTTAAATACTCCATTAATAATTTCGCCCTCATTTGCAGCAAGGATGGAAGCACCCGTATCATTGCTCAAGTTGTATGTACCTAATGTGCCGATGATGAGTTGAAAAATTCCATTGGAACCACCAGACTGGTTGAACGTGCCAGTGCCGTTGAGGCCTATTTGCTCAAACCCGAAAACCATGGTTGAAGTTGCCGGATCTCCGCTCAAATTGAATGTCCCGTTGCTTCCGGTATTATATCCAAGGGTAAGGGTGGATGTTGGGGAATTAATACTGCCATCTGTCAGAGTATAGATCCCGGTACCATTGTAACCAACATTTATATACCCGTTACCTGGTTGGTTTGCGATCTCCAATGACAGCGACCCTTGAGATTGCTGTAACTCAAGAGAATATCCCCCAGCCCCATCGATTTGCATGCCATCAAGCATGAGATTAATTGATGAGTTAACGATGACAGTGGCGTTCTGATTCGTCGGAGAAAGGTATACATAATCACCATCCGCAGGTGCTTGTCCAAGGCTCCAGTTGCCAGCATTTGACCAGCTATTGTCCACATTCCCAGTCCAATAATCATCGTCTGCATGGGATAGTACAGGCATGATACACACAGATAATAACAAGGCCATACCACCTATCAAGAACCACCCATTCCTCTTCCTACCTGAGTTTTTCACAGTCATCCTCCCTTGACTACACATATTCATAATGTATTATCGTCAGCGTATGCATTCCTCATCCGTGTCCATAATGGGTTAAACAGAATTGAAGGGCTTAAAGATATTTTCGTATATCTCATCATTCTAAGTCCGCCTATTGCTTCCCCTCGGCAGGTTTTGACTTCTTGGCCTCATTGATAAGCTGGGCTACCTTGGAGTCCGGGCTTACCGGCTCGATCAACACAATATGCTTGGAGTTGATATACATCCGGTCCGGTCCGTGCCACTCGCTACCCCGCTTGATCAATATGTTCTTCACCTCTTTCGTGCCCGGGTTCACCTGCCTCTGGATGTAAAATACATCTTTGAGGAGAGGGTAAGATGAATCCACTTTTTCTATCTTACCGATAAAGGCCTGGCCGTTATCCAGGAATACTGCTTGGTATTCTGTGGTCAGCGTGATCTTCGGCTTATCCGTGCACCCAGGCATCATGATAATAAAAAGTAGAAACACAAATATCGCGGAATGGAATAAACCATAATTCTTCATCGGATAAGTTCTCCCATCGAGTTAAAAGTGATAACTGCAATAGTGCATTAAAAAATAAAGCAAATATAATGCCATTGCAAAATTAATAATATTTCAATCAGTTAGATATTCATATGTATGTTGTATAAAGAGAATATGAGTAAATTGATTCCATATACACAGAAACTGAATTCTGTTTTAGATAGCAGAGCAGCATGAAAATTTATGTCGTGATCACAGTTAAAAGAAACTTATATAATAAAAAACCTTATAAAACCTTTCACATTCTCTCTGATAAGACTAGGTATTAATACAAAGAGTTCAGCTATTAGAACACTTGATTGCACCGAGTTTTTTCCATCAAGTTTGTGGTGGATATTGACGAAATACTAAGACATAATTATTCAATAATTGAGCTCTTTCTTGATGATGAATATTTTTATAAGATGCTATTTATCCGGTTATTCACCCAATAAGGCGGAGCTTTGAAGAGATGGATAGTCAGAATTTTGTTTTCATTCACTTGGGGTTCTTTACTGGATATCAGGTTAATATTGCAGGTGGTTCCAGAACGTTATCTTGATGACTGTCGAGGGTAGAATGATCATCCTACATAGGGATAGGTTTCGGAATGGATAAGATTGTTATAATCGGCGGGGGAGGGCACGCAAAGGTAGTAATTAGCGTGCTGAGAAAATCCGGTTACGATATAGCGGGATATACGGACAGGGAGAATCGGGGTATGATTCTTGGCGTTCAGTATCTCGGCGATGACGGCATCCTGAAAGAGATTCTCACAAACAACTCAAAGTGCAGTGCTATCATAGGCATAGGAAAGATAGATACTTCAGAGTTGCGCATCGGGCTGCAGCGGTCTGTCGGAGAGCTCGGTTTTAATTTCCCGGTAATTGTATCTCCCCATGCAGTTGTTAATGAGGAGGTCAGTTTGGGAGATGGAACTGTTGTCTTTGATGGTGTGGTGGTCAACAGCGGCACAGAAATCGGGAGGGCGTGCATCATCAATACCCATAGCACGGTCGAGCATGACTGCCAAATAGGGGACAACGTTCACCTCGCCCCCGGTGTTACACTCAGCGGTGGGGTGACCATAGGCAACAACTGTTTCATTGGAACAGGGGCAAATATCATTCAATGCATCACCATCTGTGAAAACTGTTCGATCGGAGCCGGTTCGACTGTTGTTAGCGACATAACAATACCTGGGATTTATGCAGGGAACCCTGTGAAAAGGATCAAGTGAGATTCAAGGGGGAGACTCCATAAAAACTCTTGCCCTTTACACAACGATCTATCCCGGAGTCGAGATGTACTTGCGGGAATGGTATCGCTCTGTCCTGGAGCAGACAGATCAGGACTATCATTTATGGATAGGGATGGATGGGATAGATGCCGAAGATGTCAAGAAGACGATGGGAGCCGATCCTAACGCAATATGGGTGATGGCCGCTTCCGGGGATACTCCGGCCCAAATTCGACAGAGAGCACTGGCACAGATAATTGAAGCTTATGATGGTGTTGTGCTGGTGGACAGTGACGATATGCTGCATGCCTCTCGTGTGAATGCAGCCAGGGCTGCTTTGCAGCTGAGTGATCTTGCAGGATGTGCGCTGCGGCTTGTCGACCAAAGAGGTCATGACCTCAGATCAACCTTTAGTCTGCCGCTCCAATCCCGGCCTGAAGACGTATTCCCTAGAAACAACATCTTCGGTCTTTCCAACTCGGCTTTTCGTTCAGATTTACTCCGTACGTGTTTGCCTATCCCCGCAGAAGTAGTGCTCGTAGACTGGTTTCTGGCGACAAAAGCATGGCTTTATGGGGCCAGAATGGTTTTTGATCCTGTTGTTCGGATGGATTATAGGCAGCATGGTTCAAATATGGCTCGGGTCAGGCCTCCTTTCAGCCTGAATCAGGTAGTCCGTGACACAGAGCGTGTGCGGCAACATTTCCAGATCTTGCTTACCGCTCAAAAAAAAGATTTCATAGACGACCGCCTTGCTGAATTAGAACAGGTGGCTTGCGATGTTGAAATGTTCTACCAGAATGTCATTCTCCAACCTGCACAGCTTGAGCATTACATTCAAGCCCTTAACGAATTGAACCCGGCACCGCTTTGGTGGTCATGTGTTGCTCACCCTTCATTAAGGCAAATATGGATGCAATAAAGGAGATAATATGAAAACTGTTAATTTCAGAGGTGTTGAGATTGGGTCGGGAAATCCGCCTTACATTATCGCTGAGGTGGGCTCCAATCATAATGGCGATATGGATCTCTGCAAGCGGTTGATAGATTCAGCCGCTGAAGCAGGTGCTCACGCAGTGAAGTTCCAGTCTTGGACCGAAAACTCCCTTATTGCAAAAGAAGAATATGACCGGAACACGGAATATTCGGATAAGAAGAAGCATTTCGGTTCGCTCCGAGAGATGGTGAAGGCCTATCAGTTCACCGCCGAGCAGCATCTTGAAGCCCATGCTCATTGCAAGAAGCGTGGCATTGATTTCTGCTCCACTCCCTTTTCACGTGAGGAGGTGGATCTGCTTGAGAAGCTTGATGTGCCTTTTTTCAAGATAGCATCGATGGATGTTGTAAACCTGCCGTTGCTTACCTATGTAGCGCGTAAACAGCGGCCTATGGTCATTTCGACCGGTATGGCGACTCTGGCGGAAATCGATCAGGCCGTCGAGACGGTCCGCGGTGAGGGAAACGAACAGATCATCTTGCTGCACTGCATTTCCATATATCCCCCGGAATATGATACGATACATCTGAGAAACATGGCAATGTTACAGCAGGCGTTTGATGTGCCGGTGGGTTTCAGCGACCACACATTGGGTACTGCAATTCCACTAGCCGCCATCACATTAGGGGCTTGTATTATTGAGAAGCATTTTACCCTCGACAAGGATATGCCGGGGTGGGACCATGCCATATCGGCCGATCCTGCCGAACTGAGAACCATCGTGGATGAGGGAAAGAATATTTTTACTGCGCTGGGAAACAGCAGAAGGACAGTGACTCCTGCGGAAATCGAGAAACGCATAAAATTCCGGCGGAGTTTGGTTGCGCGTCGTGCACTTCGTCAGGGACATGTGATTGCCGAGGAAGACCTGGATGCTAAGCGACCAGGCACCGGTATTGCGCCTGATGAGATACCGTATATTCTTGGACGGAAATTAGCGCGGGATGTTCAGCAAGACCAGGTGATCAGCTGGAAAGATCTGCAATGATCGTTTCAATGGGAGAGGTAAATGTCTAAAACCGTGTATGTCGTTCATTGCATTGATACCGAAGGTCCGCTCCATGAATCAGTTGAAGCAACATTTGAACGCTTGAAAGCCATCTTTAAGCTGGATTTCGAACCCAGTTCCGAGATGCTGCGACGCCTGCAAGCCGGCGAGGTGGACTTGGGAGGGATTGAAGCGGCGGTTCAGAAAGTGGTAAATCCGCATTTGCTGGCTTACAACGACACGTGGGACAAGGTTGATGAAATGCTGACAGAGCTCTTGTCAGAGACCTTTCGAACCCAGGTTCGTGATTCGGAGGGAAAGGGTTGGGTTTATAATTGGTTCTGCGTTGATCATGTCGATTATGAAACCAATCCACGGCGGAGGGATATCGGGTATCACAATGTCTTTGACCACTATCAAAGTATAATCCGGGAGACGAACTCATGGCAGGATGGTCTCCATTTTCACTACCACCCGCATTCATTCAGGCGGGAAGCACATCATTGTGCCACCCATTGGTGGGCATCCTCCAACAGCTTGTCCCAGATCCTATCGCGGCGGATTATTGAACGGAGATGGTTTCCGGCGGTTCATCGGCCCGGGTTCCATGTGATCAGACCAGACAGTCACTGGTTTCTCGAACAGTTCATTCCCTTCGATTATTCCAGCCAGGCGATGGTCCCCACAGAGGAGGACAAAGCACAGCTCAGTATAATGGGCGGTCATTTAGGTGACTGGCGCCGTGCGCCGGTTGAGTGGCAGCCTTACCACCCGGCACATGATGATTATCAGGTTCCGGGAACGTGTCGCCGCTGGATTGCGCGTTGTCTGAATATAGGCACTCGATACAGGCTGATGACTGAGAATGACGTTCGTCAGGCCTTTCAAGAGGCAAGAGAGGGCAGACCTGTTGTTCTGGGTTTTACCAATCATGATTTTCGTGACATACGCCCCGATGTGGATGAAGTGCGGAATATGCTCTTAAATGTGGCAGCAGATTTCCCGGATGTATCATTCACGTTCTCCGAGGCTGTGAACGCTATGAGGTGCGCACTTGAACTTTCTCCAGAACCACCGTGCGACCTTGATATGTCACTCAAGGCTATAGATGGCTCAACGCATGTGCTGGATGTCTATTCGAAAACTCCAACCTTCGGGCCGCAACCATGGCTTGCGATAAAGACTTCCGCAGGAAACTATCTTTACGATAATTTCGACATCGAAGTTCCGTTTCACAAGTGGCAGTATGTTTTCGATGAGGAAACGTATCCTTTAAGTGCGTTGAGTGCAGTCGGAATAGCCGCCAACAATGCGTTCGGGATCACGACGGTATCGGTAATGGATCCGGTGAGTGGAAAGGTCTCCAAACAATACTGGAATAAAGCAGGTGGTGAGTTCGACCATAATCAAAGGTGAATAATGAATTCCAACAGTATGGAACGACTCGATAGTATAATTATCTCTCCGACTGTTTCAATTACCGAGGCTATTGCTCATTTGGACAAGGCAGGAACCGGTGCGTTGGTTTTATGTACGGATGGGAGAAAGCTCTATGGCCTTCTGACGGATGGCGATATCCGCCGGGCCATAATGCAGGGAAGGGCGCTTGATGAGCCCTGCGGCACCATTGCCAACCGTACACCTATTGTTTCGTTTGTGCCTCTCTCGTCCACTGAAGCGCTCAATTTGTTGAATCAGCATGACATAAATCATCTGCCGATAGTTAATTCGGAGAGAGAGCTTCAGGATTTCCTGCTTCGTAAGGATTTAATGTCGGAGAGCGAACTCGAGGAAAGCGCCAGACATAAACTCGATAGTGTCATTATCTCTCCAAAAATTACGATCAGTGAGGCTATCGCTCGTTTGGATAAGGCGGGAACCGGTGCTTTAGTGTTGTGTTCAAAAGGAAAGAAGCTCTATGGCCTCCTGACTGACGGCGATATTCGTAGAGCCATTCTCCATGGAATTTCTCTGGAGACCGCCTGTGATAAGATTGCAAACTTGAATCCGGTAACCGTACGGCACTCTATATCAGCCGGAGAGAGCTTGCATCTGATGAACCAGCATGACATCAATCACTTACCAGTGGTTGATGCCGAGGGAAATGTTGTTGAATTTCTCTTGCAAAAAGATCTTGTCAGTGAAGAGTGTTTAGGCCTTTCAGCTGTGATCATGGCTGGTGGCTTCGGGAAGCGACTGCTCCCTCTCACGGAGCATGTACCCAAGCCGATGCTTCCTGTTGGGGATCGACCTTTGCTGGAGCTGACAATCGAGCAGTTGCGCCGCTCCGGTATCCGTGAAGTAAATCTGACCACACATTATCTACCTGATAACATAGTAAATTATTTTGGTAACGGCGAGGCATTTGGGGTTAACTTGAGTTACTTGAAGGAAGATAATCCTTTAGGTACGGCGGGCGGACTGAAGCTGATGAAGACGGTAAATGGGCCGTTCCTCGTGATCAATGGCGACATACTGACCGGGGTTTCATTTAAAGAAATGTTGGACTACCACCGGAAGTATGGTGCGGTAATAACAGTGGGGGTTCGGAAATACGAGGTGCAGGTTCCCTTTGGTGTCGTGGAATGTGAGGATGTTCGAGTTACACAACTACGAGAGAAACCATCTCTTACTTTCTTTATCAATGCCGGTATGTATCTTCTGGAACCATCTGCCAGGGACTACATCCCTGAAGGACAGCGCTTTGATATGACGGATTTGATACAGACACTGCTGGAGGCCGGAAAGCCAGTCGTAAGTTTTCCGATTGTGGAATACTGGCTCGACGTAGGACGTCACGAAGATTATATGCGGGCACAGGAAGATGTTCGCAATGGGAGGATTCGATAAATGAAGATCTTGGTTACAGGTGGAGCTGGTTATGTAGGTTCGGTCTTGGTTCGATTCCTTCTTAATGAAGGTTATTCAGTGAAGTGTCTTGACAATCTGAGTTTTGGGGGAGAATCTCTCCTCGGTATATGGGGGCATCCAAATTTTGAATTTACAAAATGCGACCTCACTGACTTTAATGCAGTCAACTCAATAATAGATTCTGATGATTATTTCGCTGTTATTCACTTGGCCGGGATAGTAGGAGATCCTGCGTGCAAACGAGAACCCGAGGTGGCTAAGAAGGTAAACTGGGATGCTTCTGTCTATCTGCTAGAAAAGTCAATGGAGAGAAAAATACCACGATTTCTTTTTGCCTCAACCTGCAGCAATTATGGGAAAATGTCTGATCCAAATGGTTATGTGAACGAAAACTCTGCCCTGGCTCCTGTATCTCTTTATGCTGAGCTTAAGATAAAAGTTGAAAAGTTGATACTGGAAGGAATCCCTAAATCGAATGATTTCTCACCCACAACAATGAGGTTTTCTACTGTTTACGGGATGTCGCCAAGAATGAGATTTGACTTGACGGTGAATGAATTTACAAAAGATTTGGCACTGAGCAAGGAGTTGGTAGTTTTTGGTGAACAATTCTGGAGGCCTTACTGCCATGTGAGCGATTTTTCCAACGCAATGCTGAAAGTGCTTCGGGCACCAAAAGAAAAGATCGCTTATGAAGTCTTTAATGTCGGTGATACCAGTGAGAATTATACGAAGCAAATGATTGTGGAAGAGATAACAAAGCAGATTCCTGATAGCCGCATCAAATATGTGAAAAAAGACGAAGACCCCAGGGATTATCGAGTAGATTTTTCCAAGATTAAAAATGTCCTGGGTTTCAGCATCTCAAAGAGGGTTCCGGACGGCATAAAGGAAGTAAGGGATATCATCCAGATGGGAATAATCCCTAATCCTGAAGATCAAAAATATTATAATATTCCTCTTTGAGGGTCATATGTATCAGAACATTGTGAATTATATTCGAAGCATTTACAGGACGGATAAATTTATACCTCTGCATGAGCCTAAATTCATTGGGAATGAAAAGAAATATGTTAATAATGCCATAGACTCTACATTTGTTTCCTCTGTCGGTGAGTATGTAAACCGATTTGAGGAGATGATTTGTGAGATTACAGGCGCTGAATTTGCAATTGCTACTGTGAACGGTACATCTGCTCTGCACATTGCTTTAAAGCTTGTGGGAGCTATCTCAGGTGATGAAGTAATCACTTCACCCCTCACATTTGTGGCCACAGCAAATGCGATCCATTATTGTGGGGCGGAACCAATCTTTCTTGACGTGGAAAAAAATTGCCTCGGACTTAGCCCAAAGGCAGTAAGTGATTTTCTAGAACAACACAGCATAGTGGGTAATGATGGCTTATGTTACAATCGGAACTCTGGAAGGCGTATTATGTGTTGTGTTCCTGTACACATCTTTGGCCATCCTTGCCGTATCGATGAGGTCATAGAAATTTGCAGGAAATACAACATAACGGTTGTGGAAGATGCAGCAGAATCTTTGGGCAGCCTTTACAAAGGGCGCCATACCGGTACTTTTGGGAAGATAGGGATTTACAGCTTTAACGGAAACAAAACAATAACGTGCGGCGGGGGAGGAGCTATTGTGACCAATGACGAATTCCTGGCCAAGCGGGCAAAACATCTAACAACCACTGCAAAAATTCCCCATCCATTCGAATACGTACATGACGAAGTAGGATACAATTACCGTCTCCCCAACCTTAATGCTGCACTTGCCTGTGCGCAACTGGAACAGCTTGGGAAGTTTATAGCGAAAAAACGAGAGCTTGCTAAGAAGTATTCGGACTTTTTCAGAAATGAGGGAATTGGTTTTATAGATGAACCGAATAATGCCCGATCGAATTACTGGCTCAACGCAATTATTCTAGAGGATATTGAAACCAGGAATAGATTCCTGGATTTTACCAATAATTGCGGTGTGATGACCCGTCCAATCTGGAGGCTGTTGAACAAGCTCCCTATGTATAAGAATTGTCAGACAGGCAGGTTGGAAAATGCCGAATGGTTAGAAGAGCGGGTCGTGAATATCCCCAGTAGTATAATCCTTTAAAATATATCTCAGGGTAAATAAATATTTGATCATCAAAAAAAGATAAGGACACTTATGAATAATAAAGAAACGCATCCGGATTTTGAAAACTGCGGACATGATATGCATCAGTTAATGACAGAGCTGTTTCCTATATGCAGAAGCATTACCGGCAATGGCGTGCGAGAAACACTCAGAATCATTCAGACCCATATCCCTATTACAATACATGAGGTACCTTCCGGCACAAAGGTCCTTGACTGGATTGTTCCGAAGGAATGGAACATACGCGACGCATATATCATCGATCCGCTAGGTAAGAAAATCGTCGACTTCAAGAAGAACAACCTGCACATTGTCAGTTATTCCATGCCGATCGACAAATATGTTAATCTTGCTGAATTACAGGAACACTTATATTCGCTGGAAGAGCAACCGGACGCTATACCATTTATTGCGTCCCGCTACGAAGAGCGTTGGGGTTTCTGTCTCACCCATAATCAGAGAACTAACCTTAAAGAAGGCACGTATAGGGTTTTTATCGATAGTGATTTGAAAGAAGGCTTTCTTACTTATGGAGAGATGATTATACCAGGGTCATCGACAAAAGAGGTTTTTTTATCAACATATATCTGTCACCCCTCAATGGCGAATAACGAGTTGTCGGGACCGGTTGTAACAACCATGCTGGCAAAATGGATTGTCAATAAACCGCGTCGATATACCTATCGAATTATTTTTATCCCGGAGACGATAGGTTCAATCACCTACTTGAGCAAGAACCTTGGCTACATGAAACAAAATATTGTGGCGGGGTTTAATTTTACATGCGTAGGGGACGAACGGGCATATTCGTTTCTTCCCTCTCGAAATGGATCGACGCTTGCGGATAAAGCCGCACTAAACATCTTGAGTTCCAAGCATCCAGAATTTATTCGGTACTCTTATCTGGATCGCGGCAGTGATGAACGCCAGTATTGCAGTCCGGGGGTGGATCTTCCGATTGTCTCCATTATGCGTTCGAAGTATAGAGAATTTCCCGAATACCACACCTCGCTCGATAATTTGGACTTTGTCACACCGGCAGGATTACAGGGCAGTTTCGCGGTGCATAGAGACTGCATAGAGTTACTGGAAAAAAATAAGGTTTACCAGGTGACATGCTTTGGCGAACCGCAGCTCGGCAGACGTGGCTTGTATCCAACCATCAGCACAAAAGATTCATACCGACAGGTTAACGATATGATAAACTTTCTGGCATATGCTGATGGCACAAACGACCTGATTGACATCAGCAATATTATTCAGGTTCCCGTCCGGCAGCTCTATCCTATAATAGACAAACTCGTGGCTGCAGGCCTGATTCTTGAGGAAACCCAATAAACTCTTTGCTTCTGCACATTTCTTCAAACCGTAGGTTTGATTTCTGAGCGATCAAATTTTTGTTAGGAAGGTAGTTATGGACCCGAAGGCATATGCCAGACTCTATGAGGGAGACACAGTAGATGCGCATTACTTTAATTCAAGGCTCAGAATAGTTCTCGATATGATTCAAGGGCTTAACCAAGGAAAAGTCTTAGATGTAGGATGTGGTCCCGGTGTTATGGCACGTCATCTTATTGATAGAAAGTGGAAGATTGTCGGGTTGGATTTATCTCCTGCAATGATAAGAGAATGTGTGGAATCTATTGGTCTCACTGCCGCTAATTTCACGTGTGGAAGTGTCGAGTGCATCCCCTTTATGGATGGCACATTTGATGTTGTCTTGGCAATGGGTGTATTGGAATATATTAAAGAGGTTGGTGGAGCTGTGCGTGAGCTCGCTAGGGTGTCTAAAAAGGATGGTATTGTCATTATGACGATGATGAATAAGATCAGCCCTTACAGGATCTGGGAAAGAACTGTCTTATTCAGATGGGCACAATTCCGTAGTAAGCGGATGCAGACAACCTCATGGATCTATTCGGAGAGAGCATTCCGCCGAGTTGCCGAAGTGAGCGGTCTTGAGGTTCTCGATATTGTGTACTATGATTTCAACCTCATCATTCCCCCTCTAGACAAAAAAATGCCATGTAAAGCGGCTAAGATCAATACCATACTTGAGCCCTTTTGCAGAAATCATCTGAAATGGCTTGGATCAGGATTTATCGTCAAAACGAGAAAGAAATAACTCCATATACTTAGTCAACAATAATGAGGTAATTTGATGAAAACTATAGCTGTTATACCCGCTCGGGGGGGGTCGAAGAGAATCCCGCATAAGAACATTATGGATTTCATGGGCAAGCCATTGATCGCCTGGACTATAGAAGCGGCAAAAGAATCCGGCATATTCAACAGAATTGTAGTGAGCACCGATGACAATGAAATAGTGCAAGCTGCAACAAGCCTTGGAATCGAGGTGCCATTCCTACGAAAGGAAGCAAACGATGATGTAACCCCGGTAAGCATTGCGACGATTGCGGCAGTCAAACAGGCTCAAGAACATTGGAATGAAGAATATGATGTTGTTATACAGTTAATGGCGAATTGTCCTATTCGCGGAAGTAAGGATATAGCACGGTCATATGAGCATTTTATAAGCAGAAACGCAAATTATCAGCTGAGCTGTTTCAAATTCGGTTGGATGAACCCATGGTGGGCGATCAAACTGGATGAGAACTTAAGACATGATTTCATTTTTCCCGATGCCTTAAAAAAACGATCCCAGGATTTACCGGATTTATTCTGTCCAACAGGCGCTATCTGGATCGCTCAGGTAAATCAGTTGCTGATCGACAAAACCTTCTACGGGCAGGGTCATACATTTTACCCGATTGACTGGAAATCTGCCGTAGATATAGACAATTACGAAGATGTAGACTTTGCGATGGCTGTTTTCAACTTAATACATAAGAACGACGTATAAATTGCTCATCTTTTATGACTGATCCGATCTTTTATGTTCTCATTATCGGCGCCGGCGCTATCGGTGCTTTTTACGATACTCCTGAATCTGGAAACATATTGTCACACGCTCATGCGTTCTCAGCACACTCGGGGTTCAAACTTTTAGGGTTTGTCGATGCGGATCTCAAACGCGCTCAAAGTGCCGCGCAATTGTGGGGATGCAAGGCTTTCGGAAGCATAGAAGATGTGTTCGAGAAAGAAAGAGTGGATGTTGCCTGCATTGCAGTACCCGATGAACTGCATTATGCACTTCTAAAAAAGGTATCAGTATTACCTTTGAAAGCTGTATTTACTGAAAAGCCATTAACAAAGACGGTTCGGGAGGCTGAAGAAATTGTAAAAATCTTTAAAGAAAGTAAGGTTCCGGTTTGCGTTAATTACCGACGAAGCTTCGTACCCGAGTTTGAAGCGTTAAGGGATAAAATCAAACGGAATGCTTTCGGTAGATTTCTTACTGGAACCGGATACTACGGCAAAGGTTTCTTGCACAACGGATCACACCTCATACATCTTTTATGCCTTTTGATAGGTGATGACATAAGAGATCACAAGATTGTTGCAAGTGAAAACGATTTTTACTCAGACGACCCGTCAATTTCAGCCACAATTACCTTTGAAAATAAAAAAACATTCAATATACACCATATTAATTGTAACCATTTCACCATTTTCGAGGCAGACTTTCTTTTTGAAAACGGGAGGGTGAGAATATCAGATACCGGATTCAAGATTGAATATCATAAGCCTGTAGCAAATGATATTTTCAAAGATTACAGATTCTTAACGAAATCCGAAGAAGTAAATACTCAGCTTGGCAAATCGTTGTACTTTTCTGCAGATAACATTTACAACCATCTTACTAGTGATGAACCCCTGAAATGTAATGTCTATGATGCCTTCAAAACAATGCTGATTTGTAATCAAATTCAATCGGGCGAAAGGAGTCAATAAACTCTATGTCAAAACTAGCAATATTAGGCGGTGAGCCGGTCAGGAAAAAGGCCTTTCTTGAAAGAAAATCTATGGGGGAGGCAGAACTTCAAGCAGTTAAAAGAGTTCTGGATTCCGATGTGCTTTCCGGCTTTATCGGTGCCGCCGGGAGCCAGTTCAGCGGAGGAAAAGAAGTCAGGAGGTTTGAGGATGCATGGGCGACAAAGTTCGGCTTTAAGCATGCCATAAGCGTAAATTCGGCCTCAACCGGTTTGATGACTGCAATAGGAGCAGCAGGCATAGAACCTGGAAACGAGGTAATAGTTTCGCCCTATTCAATGTCTGTTTCGGCCACAGCAGCTCTGTTTTACGGAGGTATTCCAGTTTTTGCCGATTTGGATCCGAACAGTATCTGCCTGGATCCGAAATCTATTGAGTCAAGAATCACTGAGCGTACAAAGGCCATTATTGTCGTGCATTTGCTTGGACATCCTGCCAACATGGACGCTATTATGGGTGTTGCGAAATCCAGGGGGCTATTGGTCATAGAGGATGCAGCGCAAGCTCCCGGTGTTCTATACAAAGGCTGCTATGTGGGAGGGATCGGAGACATAGGATGCTTTAGCCTTAATTACCACAAACATATTCATACAGGAGAGGGCGGGATAGTCGTCACCAACAATGATGAAATCGCTTTACGCGCACGACTCATCCGCAATCATGGAGAGAACGCCTACGAGGCTTATGGTGTTGAAGATCTTTCCAACGTGATTGGAAGCAATTATAGGCTTACTGAGCTGCAGGCGGCAATCGCCACGGAGCAGCTGAAAAAGCTTGACGACATACTACTCCGCAGACGGGAACTCGCTTCGTATCTCACCACTCGGCTCGAAGCCATCAATGGCCTAACACTGCAAAAAGTACCTGTGCATCATACACATGCCTATTATATGTTTCCAATTCTCTATAACGAGACAGTTTTCGGAGTAGGCCGGTCGCTGTTTTTAAAGGCGGTTTCTGCTGAACTGCCGAAGCCCACCTCTTGGGAAACAACACCTCTTGCTGAAGGGTATGTCAAACCTCTTTATCTGAATCAGATTTATCAGAAAAAAATCGCAATCGGCAGGAAAGGATTTCCATTCAATTACAACAAGGGCGTGGAATATGATTACTCAAAGGGGATCTGTCCGGTCGTTGAACGCCTCTACGAAAAAGAGCTCATGTACAGCCCCTTGGTCCGGGAGCCGCTGACTATTCAAGACATGAAGGATTTCGCCGATGCTTTCGAAAAAGTTGCCGATAACATTGACGAACTGAGAGACAATTTTGTCCTGGAAGAGTCGCAGGTTTACGATGCGATAGCAGCTATCAATGAAACAGAAAAAAAATAAAAAAACAATTGTTGTAGTGGCACGCCAGGCTGGCACTGCGAATGCCTTTCTCCCTTTATTCGATGAATTCCGGAAAAGTAATTTCAATGTCAAAACATTTGCATTCACTCATGCTCACAAAATATTTGCTAGCAACAAGATTGAAGCTACTCTGATAGAGCGGTTCGATAACTCTCTGCTCAGCAACGTCTCAGAGCCATCTTTCTTGCTTACCGGCACCTCAGAATACGCCGACGAAGATAATTTTTTCTGGCAATGGGCGAAGAATAAAGGCATACCGTCGTTGGCGTTCGTAGACAGTTGGGTTTCATATTGGCAGAGATTTACTCCCAACGAAATGGTTCAAAATAAGTTTAGCTACACTCCTGATATAATAGCTGTGATAGATCAATTCATGTATGATAGAATGGTCGAAAATGGTTGCGATGAAAAACTTCTTATCATAACGGGAAATCCCGCTATCGACGAATTACAACATTATGTTCCAAAAGAGCAGGAGAATATTGTACGTAAATACGGGAAAGGCTATTTTTTATTCATAGGCGAACCGTTCAACAAAAGAGTTTTTGGCGGAAACGAGAGAGATGTGCTCGGTTATACCGAAGCGGAAGTATTGGAACTGACTGCTGATGCCTTGGGAATGCTTGAAAAGCAAAACTTCAAGTTTGTTTATCGTCCTCATCCCAGAGGTTGTTCCGATGGAATAAGTTCGATCATAGACAATCACAGTAATATAATCATAGATACTGGTGAATTCAATTCCCGCGATCTTGTTGCCTGTGCAAAGGCAGTTATAGGCATGACATCTATACTGCTGTATGAGGCCTCGGTAATGGGTATGCCGGCCATAAGCATCCAGCCAAACAAGAAGCTGTCTTCTGATTTAATCGATTATTGCTGTGAAATTCCCGTAGTGACAAGCTCCGGAATGGATGAAGTATGCTCGGAGATGAAAAAGATTCTCTCAGCTAAACCTGAACTCCGGTATGCCGCAAAGTCAACGCTTTGTGATAAAATACGCTCAATCATAAACAATAACAAACATTGATATCCAAGTATTTTCGACATGATAAAATGAAAAAAGTAAATATACTGATTTTAATTATTTTATGTTTGAACCTTTTTATTATTTCAATATTTTTATGTGGTGGAATATGCCTTAATAAGAAAGCCCCGTTCATTCCTCTGGATGATAAGGCTTTAATAGCCAATATTGGACCAATTTCATGTCTCAATAATGGCAAGTGGATTCGTTGTTTTAGAACTCATGATGGGACAATCTATTTTCGAGGACAGTTCAAGAGCTTTAGTGGTGGGAAAACGGTTGTTCCACAAAAAGATATAAATGTGGAAGAAATAAATGCTGAAGCCGAACGCGCTGTAATTTCTATGAATGGTTTATTCTATGCAACAGGTGGCTATGCGCGATTCTTGAAACCCGGAATGTACAGTGTTGCCGCTTGGCGATCAACAGACGAATTGAAAACGATAAAAAATGAAGAGGCATTTGTTTATGTTCCAGAAGGCCCCCAACGTAACCGAGAAAAGGGAGAGTGGTATGGTCTTTACGTCTATCGAACTATTCTCCAGATGCCGGATGGATCATGGCTTATGACCATGTATGGTAACTTTGAAGAAGATAGACTACCACCTCAAGACAGGGATTCACAACAAGAAACCAAATTCATGATGCGGACATTTATTGTAACCTCAACTGACGAAGGGCGCTCTTGGCATTTTTTATCCAGTGTCGCTGTACCTAAGTCTGGTGAACCGATTGGTGAAGGATTCGTAGAACCTGCAATTGCACGTTTAAATGATGGCAGGTTGTTGTGTATCATGCGGACTGGACACCATTACCCTTTATATGCATCTTGGAGTGCCGACTCAGGAAAAACATGGACCCCTCCTTTATATACAGGACTTGACCGTGCATGCGATCCCTGTCTTATAAAGCTCCGCGACGGGCGTGTAGCCCTGAGTTGGGGGCGTCGTTATCCAGAGGGGTGGTCTAAAATCTCATCTGAGGGTGATCAATCTCTTTTTAAATATCCTGGAGAAGGCTATACAAATTTGGCGATTAGCGATGATGGAGGAGCAAAATGGACTACCAGTAAGATCGCTCAAAGAACGGGTTCATGTTACTCTACGATTTTCGAAGTAGAATCTAACGTGATCTTTTTCCAAGTGGATCAATGGTATTGGCGCGTCAAGCTGAAGTCGAAAACTAGCTCTTAATGAAGAGCAGATCTATAATTATATTGATGAGCCAACATAAGTTTCCTAACTTTATTAATTAATTGAGATATCTAATGAAAGTATTGTTTATCAATGATTCCACCAGTAACCCCAACTGGGGAGACCGTGCTGCTGCCATCTCTCTGAAAAAGATGGTAACTGAATCGGGAGGAAATATCATTGAGGCAATTTCTGAGGATGAACTTGCAGGTTCAACTTTTTTGAATAAATCGCCAATAAACGATGGTGAGCAACAAATTCACCAGAGTATTGTTAAAGAAACCTTGAAACTTTTTATTCCGCCTCTTTTCTTAAAAATAAGGCAAAAAATTATCTTACATTCAAACCCACCTACAAGTGATGATGTTATCCCACAAAGATGGGAAGATTTTGATCCTCATTTAAAATATGTCATTTCCAACAAGCACATCTATTCTGATTTGCTGAAAGCCATTGAAAAGTCAGATTTGCTTGTGATTCACGGAGATGGTTGTATGACAGGCTGTGGCAGAATTCCGCGTGCTGAATTATTTCTGAGTTATATTGTTAAAAAACATTTCGAAAAACCTGTAATTATCGTGAATCATTCAGCCGACTTCAGTAATCCGGTTCTTAATAGAATGGCACAGGAAGTATATCCTTTGTTCGACGATGTGGTATATCGTGACGTCATTTCTGTTGAGAGGAATCGGAAATTATGTAATGGAAGATTTGCCCCGGATTCCGCATACTATTTCAAACCCATATCAAAGCCTAATTGGTTAACTGTATCGCAAAGGCCTACCTATTTCGATGTCTGGCCGGATACTGCGCATTTCAAACCTGCCGAACCGTACATATGCATAGGAGGCTCTGGAATATATTATTATAATAGGAATTATGATGCTGTCCATGGATTCTCGCTACTTGTCGAACATATCAGGTCGATTTACTCCGGACAAATTGTTCTAACAGTTTCAGATCTGCGAGATCAGGGCATCTTTCGACCAATCGCAATACATTTCAATCTCCCGTTAATTGGCTTGACAACTCCAGTTCAACAATCAGTCGATATTATGGGAAATGCAGATGCATATATCGGAGGAAGATGGCATCCCAGTATATTTGCCTTACGAGGCGGGACTCCAATTATATCTATCTCAAGCAATACATTTATGATGCAAGCATTGGCTGAAATGTCAGGTTTATCACCTGCTGTATTCGATGCCTTGAATTTGGAGTTGGAAAAAGAAGCGATCGGTCGTCAACTTAAGAACCACTTGGAGCAGGAAAATGAGTTAAGAATTAAACTTAGAAAATGGGCTGAAAAAGAATCTGAAAAAAGTTGGGATAATGTAACTTTTTTGAAAAATATGCCATAGAATATGTAGTTGAAGCGAATGCGAATGGACAGAGTAAATTCAATGAATATCTTTTTAATTGAAACACCTCTCCAGCTTCTAAATGCTATTGAGGCTAAGAACTACTTTAAACTTGCGAATAACCATCTCCTTGTCTTTGTTGAAACGACAGGTTATGACTCAGAATTATTCAAGTTACTAGTCTGTGAGGATGACTGGGATGAAGTTCGTTTTATTAATTTATATAACAAGAAAATTGAATTTAAATCTAAGCTCCTTGGCCATAGGATATCTGAAAAAGTCCAGGGATGGGGATATGACTACCAGCAATTCCTAAATAGAAATAAGCTCGATGGCATTGTGCATTCCTTTGGAAGGTGCAAGAATATTTTTCTGGGTAATTATCTGAGAGATTATATAAAATATATGCGCCATTTTGCAAATACTCTTGAGCACGAACACCTTTATATCCTTGATGATGGTACAGATGCTTTATTAATTAATAATGAGCGAAAAGATAGAAGCTTACGTAAAGACCATACAGGGGGATCAGGTTCATATATTTCTCGATTAAAGGCAAAGTTGAGGAAGTCCTTAATTGAATGGAATGATAAAGATGCTGATAAAATTATATTCTTTACAGCATATGATATGGATGTAGGGTATAATGATCATTTGGTTAGAAATGAGTATAAGTATTTACGGGAAAAAGCAGCTAGTGTTGTGATTTCTGATAATGTGTTTTTTTTAGGTCAACCCTTAGTTGATGATTTATACATGAAAAATGAAGTCTATTTTGACTATTTGAGGAAAATCAAGAGATATTTTGCTGATGAAAAATTGGTTTATATCCCTCACCCTCGCGAGTCGGTTGAGATTGTTGGCAAGATAAAGGAGTATCTGGATTTAGATATTAAGCGATTTAATGTTCCGATTGAATATGAAATCAGCATAAAAGGTAACAAACCAAAAGTGCTGGCTTCGTTTTTTTGTTCCGCTCTCCAGAACTGTAAGATAATACTGGACCAACAGAAAATTAAAGCGATTTATATTCCCCCTGAGCATTTGATGCGTGGTCATGAACTCACACAAACTGCTTATGAATATTTTAAAAAAAATGCCAATGTAAATTTTGAGATTGTAAAATTATGACATCCCATGGCTAAAAGACATTAAAATATGAACTCTTAGTAGGATAACAATATTATAAAAAAACTGCTCGTCTTCTGAAAGAAAAGAGTAAGAATTGAGAAGAAAGCCGAGCCTTCACTGCATGCAACTGAGCCTTTGAACCTTTCTGGTTCATGTATGCGTCGCGCGGCGTAATAATCCCCCGTAATATCTGATGCATATCTAGATATCTTTAAGAGGTATGTGACTTTTTTCCGGTTTATTTCGCACCCCTCTTCACAAAGATCACGTGCAGTGTCTGTTCCTCACTCCCTCCCTACCCCGTAATAACTGAATCCAAGTGCCCGCATCTCAGCTAAATTCATGATGTTCCGGCCGTCCACGATTATAGGCCTTTTCAGTAGGGATTTTATGCGGGGCAGGTCAGGGCTCTTGAACATATTCCACTCGGTAACGATGACTAGGCAGTCGGCGCCTTCCAGGGCGTCGTAGGCGTCATAGGCGTAGTGGATGCGGTCGGCGAAAATCACCTTTGCGTTCTCCATGCCCTTGGGGTCAAACGCCTTCACTTTGATGCCGTGCTCCAGCAGAGTGTCGATGATATCGATGGCCGGAGACTCGCGCACATCGTCGGTCTTGGGCTTGAAGGTGAGTCCCCACACGGCTGCGGTGACCTTCTTCAGGTCCTCCCCTAGGAAGCAGTCGATGACCTTGCCTGCCACAAAGCGCTTCTGACGCTGATTGGCCCGCCAGGTGGCCTCGCAGATCTCCAGGACATGCCCATTGTCTCGGGCTGTGGCAATGAGGGCCTGGACATCTTTGGGGAAGCATGAACCTCCGAATCCTGGTCCGGGGAGGAGAAACCGAGGGCTGATGCGCTCGTCAGTTCCCATGCCTTCCCGCACAAAATCGATATTCGCACCAAGCTTGTCGCAGAGAATGGCGAGCTCGTTTATGAATGAGACCTTGGTTGCCAGGAAGCAGTTCGATGCATATTTTGTGAGCTCAGCGCTCTTGATATCCATTACTAGGATAGGGTTGTTCGTAGTGCGGATAAAGGGGTTGTACAGCTCTTTGAGGATCTCGGCAGTGCGGACGTTGTCAGTGCCGATGATAACCCGGTCAGGCCGCATAAAATCCTGGATGGCATTGCCTTCCTTGAGGAACTCAGGGTTGGAGACCACGTCGAATTCTATTTGGTTCAGACCACGGTCATCGAGTTTCTTGCGGATGACAGTGCGGACCTTTTCCGCTGTTCCAACAGGTACAGTGGACTTGTCCACGATGATCTTGTATTCATCGATCATATCTCCAAGTTGGGAGGCGACAGTAAGGACATAGGTAAGGTCGGCCGATCCGTCTTTGTCCTGAGGAGTGCCGACACAGATGAAGCAGAGTAAGCTTTGACTGATACCTTCCTTCATATCGGTGGTGAATTTTATCCGACCTTCTTCAACGTTACGGGCAATGATCTCTTTGAGTCCAGGTTCATAAATAGGGATCTCTCCACGTTGGAGAGATGAAATCTTTTTCAGATTCTCATCCACACAGATAATATCATTTCCCATCTCAGCAAGACATGACCCGGTAACGAGTCCAACATAACCGCTTCCGATCAAAGTGATTTTCATGTAAGCCCCCATGTTCGAATGTCAGATCGAGAGTAGTCCTATATATGTTTGTCCACAAAATCAAGCATGGTTTTCTGATGTGATCTGGGATCTACTAATATAAACACTTCATGGAGACTATCACTGCAAATAGAAATTGACAGTGATAGTCATTAGAATTGAGCATATGATTATTTTTTATGGAAATGAGAAAAAATTGTGATTCTAAACAACTTATAGCAGCTTTCTCATTCTAATATTATAATAGAGGGACTTGTTTTTTTCTGTAGACTCTGTATATTTAAATAAAATGAAGTACATTGAATTGACTGCTTTCATAATGCCATATAATTCTTATCTTGTGGTCTGATACTCATCATAGTTCAAATTATATGATATTGATATTATTCCAGAAATAAATCTTAAGTGCAATGATTAAACATAGATTTAAAAGAATCTATCAGAGGAGGAGTTATGGCTAAGAAGATGTTGATCTGTTTTGTGGGTTTGTCTCTGGTTGTTTTTCTCTTTTCCTGTACCAAACTACCCGAAGCAAAAGGACCGATAATTATAAGAGATTTTGGGATGGAGACTTTTAAACTAGGTGATACCATTCCATTAAAATGGGGAAATCTGATTGCGGTGACTAATTCAGAACAATATCCTGCATGGACTTGGTGGTGGTTCCAGGATAAAGAAGGGAACATATATATGGCACAGTATAACATGCAAAGAAATGTATTCGCTGCAGAATATAAATTCATGAAGCGCAGATAGGGAGGCTTAAATGATCAAACAGATTATCAGTCTTATCAGCCGGATTCTTTTCATTGCTTCATTTATAATCGCAGGCATAGCCTTATGGGAAAAGTTGGCAAATTTGATTGGGCTTACACTGACAAGAGGGTATTACTCCAACACACAGCTTTTAGAGTTTTCAATAACAGCCTTACTTTTCGTAATAGCAATCCAATTAAGGGAGATTAAGATGTCTTTAGGAGCAAAAGGTAGTTAGAATATCTCTATAACTTGTTGGGTTGCTTAATTTCATTTGAGTAAACCCGGGCTCTGCCGGAGGATAGTTAGTTAGTCGATCCTGAAGAACCTGATTTTTACCCTGCCGGCTGAAGGGTTGGCCGATTGTTATTCAGATATAGCAAGGTAAAAATGAGGGCAAAAAAATGGGCGATGGCCCGTAGCAACTTCCTGATGTTGTATCCGCAGGCGCTCAGCAGGGCATTGATGAAAGTGTAATAACCAAGATCCGATCATACATTGAAGATTAGGCATTTAGTTTCTTTCGTACAGCTTGGCATTTAGGGATATTATCTGAACTTATAGTTGATGGTTAATTTTTCATGTAGCTCATAGATATCTTCTTATAAAACCTTCAGTATAGGCAAAGCATTGGCTATCGCACGTAATCTTCACATAATCTTTTTTTGCTGTATGGTTGTCTCTATTACGAGAGGTAAATATTTACATAAAAAGGGGTAATATATTTCTTATTATATTATATAATCATATTTCTTGTTACGCTAATTGATTGAAATCTCATTATTTGACATGTGGCATTTTCATTGCTAGTAAAATTAATAGGGTTACTCTATCAGGATACACTTATGACTGATCGGGAAACCCGCAGCATTCACGATGTGATGTAGGCTGAATGCTAAAACTATTTCATTACGAAAGGTTAAAACCAGTGGGTATACTCAGGTATTCGATGATCATACGGTCTGTCATGGCTCTTTTTATCTTAGCACTCTTAACAGGATGCGGAGGTGGTGGAGGCTCTTCCGGAGGCTCTTCTTCCCCAACTAGTACATCTGCTCAAATCTCTACTGACAGCAGTTTAAATCTCGGCGTCGCCGTTGTAGGCAGCTCTTCATCCCGCCAATTAACTATAAAAAACACTGGATCTGCAAATCTTGTTATTGGTCAAATATCTCTTGCAAACAGCAGTTCATCATTCAGTATCCCCTCCAAGACCGATAATTGTTCCGGAAAGACTTTAGCTCCGTCGGCTCAAGCCACGTTACAAATTCAATTGTCCCCTAGTGCGCAGACTGATTACACAAATACGCTTACCATCCCATCGAATGACAGCAGTCATAACCCTTTCCGGGTAAGTTTGACCGGCGAGGGAAGAGCATTAGGAGTTCAGATTGATCAAGTCATAGTGAACAGCAGTACCGGCGTGATGGATGTCTACGTCTCTGTTGTGGATAGTAACGGTGCCCCTGTAACAAATTTATCGACAAGCACACAGAACCCAGTTTTTAGTATATCTGAAAATGGAGTCCAGCAAACAATCACAAGCATAACACAGCCTGCAGCAGCAACCTCGCCTATCTCTGTTGCATTAGTTCTGGACTACAGCGGAAGTATTCCTGCTGCAGATAACACGACAATGCAGGGGGCCGCAAAGACTTTTATTGATAACTTGTTGACTTTAAACTCAGGGAATGAAGCTGCAATTGTTAAATTTGCAACTAATATTGGGTTACAACAAAACTTTACATCAAATCAAACTCTCTTAGACACCGCAATCGATGCTACATATCCAGGCGACACTTCAGATACACTAATATTTGACACTGTATTTACAACCATCGATTACACTGCTGCTAACGCCCCCAATAGCCTCAAAGCCATCATATTATTTTCGGATGGAGAGGATTACTCACCAGTTCATACCTTGCAAGATGTGATTAATGAAGCCATCGTGAAAAACATTCCGATATACACTATCATTTACCTTGATGCGCAAGATCCTAAGCCTGGAATTATGCAGGAAATGGCGCAAGAAACAGGAGGGCAATACCTCTCAATTAATGCTGTTAGTCAGCTTACCGACATTTTCACACAGATTACACAAGTATTAGGTAATCAGTATCTGCTGGAGTATCATACATCATCATCCGTTGGCGCTTCCTTATCTTTGGATGTCGAGATCAATAACAACGGTAATCTTGGGGGAACTTCAAAAGTAGTTACCAGTATGTAATGCTATAGAAAAAGGAGTGATAAGACCATCAACTGTAGGTTACTGTGATAAATGTTCACTTTCAAGACGGCCTGAAAAGTAAAGATTCTTCAATGATATTTATACTCAGAAGTTAACTATGACTATGTTATGCAAAGTCTCATGACATGATGTAAACAGCTGCGTAGGTCCAAACCATTATCATCGGTTCGCAAGCACAATGAAAGCAAAGCATTCATTGAAGAGATCTTCAATATAAGGGGAAAGTGATTGTAAAGAGCCCTGTTATGGTGACGATTCCGTTAGATTCTCGAATCCTGCGATCAAGGCATTCCAGCTATTACCAGAAGATGTGAGAGTTGCAGTTGTAGCATAACTTCCAGTAGACGCTACTATCATAAATCCAAACACA
>Ga0326727_10008501_pt1 | contig 25984 bp, 22 predicted proteins | sample MB2enrmetagenome_FD_207643 | JGI IMG/M metagenome (GOLD analysis project Ga0326727, IMG submission 207643) | Lab enriched peat soil microbial communities from McLean, Ithaca, NY, United States - MB29MY | ecosystem: Environmental > Terrestrial > Soil > Wetlands > Peat | place: USA: New York...
GCCGCGGTGAATGGGCAGGCCGGCGCGATTGTGACCTTTAACGAGAAGGATCTGCGCGCGGCGCGCAGCAGTTTTGGAATTGAAGTTCTTCGTCCCGGCGAAGTCCTGAAGAGGTTAATACCATGACCACTCGAGTTTCTACATTTCCCTTGCGGTTGCCCGTCTCGCTGAAGGCTGAGGTGGAGAAGGTCAGCAAGCGCGACAAGTCCAGCATGAACCAGTTTCTGGTTGTCGCCGCCGCTGAGAAGATCGCTGCGATGCAGACCGAGCGCTTCTTTGCGGAGCGCCGCGAGCGAGCCGACGATGCGGCTTTTCTGCGTATTCTCAACCGCGACGGGGGCGAGGCGCCGCGCCCGGAAGACTCCCTCGACTGACTGTTAGAACACCAAACACAGGCACGTGGTCTCCCAGGTCTCAAAATGCGAGGGATCTCCACCCCACAGTCGAAGACCTGTCTGTGGGGACCCCGGACCTGGGGCACCCGGCGCACAAATCTAGATTATGTTTCGATCATCGCGGCGATGGTTCGCATGGGAAGAACAAGCCGCATCGACTCGGGAAGCTGAATGAATCCGTGCGCGGCATAGAATTTTGCGGCGCGTTCGTCGATTGCATCCACCACAACCATCGAAGAGCCAACCTGCACGGCGTTCTCGTATGCCTTGGCCAGAGCCTTAGCCAAAAGAATGGAGCCGATGCCCTGGCCCTGAAACTCGTTGGAGACAGCAAGCCGCCCCAGCAGCGTGGCGCTGACCATCGGGTAACGAGGGATGTGTTTCCGCGCCGCTTCTGGAATGGTTCCTGGAACGAGTCCATAGGCGCAGAGGGTGAAATAACCGGCGATCAGGCTGGGCGTGTCCTCGGGAGACAGCACAAAAACCGCATTGGCTTTGCGGCGCATATCCTGCGAGGCCTGGGTCTTCAGGTAGAGGTCGAGGCTCTCGACGCCGCAGTGAAATCCGGCCCGGTTATGATGCTTGGCGAGAGGCTCAAGCCGGTAATTGAGTTCATCCGGCGAAGCCATCAGGCGACGACCCGCTCCCGCGCCGCGCGAAAGGCTCGCCGGAGCCGCGCGTTCGGCTTGGGCGGGTGAACCAGGGCGTCAAAGAAGGCTGCCCGGTCGCGTTCGGAGAGGACAAGGCTTTGATGGCGAGTAATGACAGCGCGAGTGGCTTCGGTGAGCGCGGAGAGGCAGAAGTCGGTCAGGCTGCGGCGCTCGAGGGCGGCAGCGCGCTCGACAAGGCGCTTGGTCTCGGCGTCGACGCGAAAGCCCAGTCGGTGAGCGCGGGCGCGGCGTTCGGTGGGAGATGCGGCGGTTGCGGATTGCGGCATGGGATCGCTCCTCGATTCCGGGACAATTATATTGTACGTCCAATGGGAGAACAAAGCAAGGACTGGCCGTCCAGGCGGGGACTTGCCGTCCAGGCGGAGGCTCGCTTTTCGCTCGCATGGGGTTCGTGGTTTCCCATATCCTCAAATGCGAGGGATCCGTGACACGCTCCTTTGTGACTCATGGGAACTGCACCACCGCCGGTGCAATTCCCGCGCCTGGGTTTCGCCTTTTTGAGCCACTGCTAAAAGGTTATGTTGTTGATCCCAGAACTGTTAGCGGATTTGGCTTTCGGCTAAAAAGGCGAAAATGGGATAAACTTTTGTTGCATTTTGCGCCTGTTGCAGAGATAACTCGTTTTTTATGAGTTGGTTGCGGAAGCGTCGGAGGCGAAAAGATGCGGTTTTCAGATGTCAGTGGACAGGGGTCAGAGATCAGAGATCAGAGGTCAGTTGTCAAAGATCGAAGCGGCATTGCCTTTTGATAGCTTCTATTGTGCGCCGGGAGGGGAAAATTATCTGCATTAAAAACAGTGGTCAGTGATCAGGGGTCAGTGGTCGTCTCACCCATCTCAAAATCGAGATGTTGGCCACCTGCCGGAGAGATTTCACGATCATGCGTTGACGGGTGAATATACGAACCATCGCGAGTGCCATTTGAAACCTGATCTACTTCTTATCTACAAAAAGCCGGACGACCACACATTACGGCTGGTGCGCATCGGTTCTCACAGCGAAGTTTTCTAGCGGAAGACGGACGGTCGAGATTCGTGGTCTCCCACCCTTTCGCTTAGTGCGCGAAGAATGAGGCACCTGGCAATGTACTTTCTTGTAGAAATCTCATCGAGGTTTGGGAAATACTAAGAAATAGGTTTCGCATAGAAGCATCCAACGGAAGCAGGTTGGCCCGATAGGGCGCTCGTATATTCGGCACAAGCGCACTGGACATTGTCCACCACTAACCGGCTGGCGGAGTTGCCAGCAAACGGAGATACTGAGATGTCAGAAGAAACAACAGTCAAGTTACTGAAAGAGATTCTCTCTGTTCTGAAACAGATTCTGAACCAGCTTGGTTCAATGTCTCAGGGTCGTTAGAGAGAACGAACAATCTGCACGCAAGATACATGCCTGCCGTGATCTCCAATTATGAGCGGCCTTCGGAGATGTGTCTCTCCATGACAGAAAGAGCCTTGGACTGATCGCTCGACCGCGCAACAGGATTCGACTCCTATTCCTCGGCGTCGAGCATCCCGCCGATCCAGAAGGCGATGAAGCGAGAGCCGAATGTTAGTAGGGTCAACACAACCAACTCGGCTAGGCGTACCCACATCCCATGAAAGAGGGTTGCAAGCATCGCAAACGGCACCACACCAACTCCTCCGAGTAAAAGCCCGAAAATCGCTGCTCCATCACCCCATATCGTCATAGTTAGGACGAGTCCATCCATCCATACTGTGGCACCGAAAACAAACGAAGAGAAGATCATTGCGGTCGCTGTATAGGGTCGGCATTTTCGTATCAGGGATAGTGGGAGCAATGACGCAATCAGCACAAAGAACACCCACTCAGATACCCGTAAGGACCAAGGCAGTAAGTTCTCGCTCAGCCACTCTGCTCCCGCAATAAATACAGCACATACCGTAAGTAGGGCCAAAATGATGATGATGCCGAGAACAACCCCACCGACAGATTTCAATTTGTCGAGGAGTGTGCTGTTGGAAGATTTCAGCATATCCGTGTTCGGCTTCGCACTTGAGGCGATTCCCGACGGGTTGCGCGAGAACTCCTTCCATCGTTTTGGGTAGTAGAAAACGGCTGGGATGAAATACCAGCAAACGGCGAATACAATCTCGAATCGAGGTATAGCCAAAAAAGCGAACCCCAAAAGAAACAAGGGCAGTTGGGAATAAAGTAGCACAAGGCCAAAACGTCTCTTGTGCGCTAGACCTAATCCAAGAAAAATCAGTACAGCGCCCGCAGTGTACTCAATCAACTGTATCGAGATACCGGCACCCATGAATGGTGTCGGAAGGAATGTAACAAGACCGATGACAAACGTGGTCCACCCCTGAAATTTTCCCCATCTGTAGCTCCGCGTTTGTACCGGGTGAATGTCTTGACCCTTCCCGTCAGAACTCTCGATTGAAATGGGCGGACGTTCAAGTCTTATCGGTTCACTCTCTCTTGGTGGGGGATCAGTCGGCGCCAGCAAACCTGCTCTCGCTTCCTTCGCCTCCTGTAATGCCCGTCTTGCAATACCCTCACTTGGCTGGATAGGCTCTGGTTCGACGCCATCCTGAACACGAATCTCATTCTCTAATCTTTGAACCATCAGCAGACGCAATTCTCTCAGCGCGGGGCGTGATTCCGGGGTCTCCGCAAGATCCTTCTTTGCATTCTCCAGTTTGAAATCTAACTCCTCTCGTGCGGCCTCTGCCTCGTCTTGGACGCGAATCTTCTCCTTCAATCTCTCAATCAGCAGTTGCGTCACTCTCCGATCCATCGTTTTGTATTCGGGCAGTTCACGCAGTTTCTTCACCAAATCTGCGAGTTGTGCTTCCAACGTCTTCTCAAACATGTCCTGATACAGAACTCCCTGTGATTCTTCAGTGATTGGATTCGAGGCATTGCGTGACATCTGACTTCCCCTCACTGGTTCGCTTGGTTGTAGCCTTCCGTCATAATGCTGCATCACTGCGGCTTAGCCGGATGCGACGGTTGCGTATGATTTTCGCGGCTTTCAACGCCGACATCGATGGCATCGCCGAGGGCCAGAGGCAGCTCCTGTTGTTGCGGCCTGGAGGACTCGTAGGCTCTCACGATACGCTGGACGAGGGCGTGGCGGACTACGTCGCACTCTTCGAAGTGGCAGAAGTGGATGCCCTCGACACCGCTGAGGATGTTGATGGCGTCGAGCAGGCCGGACTTGCGCGGGTTGGGCAGGTCGATCTGGGTGATGTCGCCGGTGATGACCGACTTGGAGTTCGCGCCCATGCGGGTGAGGAACATCTTCATCTGCTCGATGGTGGTGTTCTGGGCCTCGTCCATGATGATGAAGGCGTCGTTGAGGGTGCGGCCGCGCATGAAGGCCAGGGGCGCGACCTCGATGACGTTGCGCTCGAAGAGCTTGTCGACCTTTTCGGGATCGAGGAGGTCGTAGAGGGCGTCGTAGAGGGGGCGCAGGTAGGGGTCGACTTTTTCCTGGAGGGTTCCGGGGAGGAAGCCGAGGCGCTCGCCGGCCTCAACCGCGGGACGGACGAGGACGATGCGGCTGACTTTTTTGGCGTTGAGGGCGGAGACGGCCATGGCCACGGCCAGATAGGTTTTGCCGGTGCCGGCGGGGCCGACGCCGAAGACCATGTCGTACTGCTCGATGGCCTCGACGTACTTGCGCTGATTGATGGAGCGGGGCTGGACGGTGCGCTTGACGCCGGCGGAGCGCTGCTTGCCCGAGTCGGAGAGCGAACGCAGGGTGACGGAGGGGTCGGCGACGACCAAGCGCAGGAGGGCGTTGAGTTCGCCGTTGTGGGGATTGACGCCCTGGCGGCGCAGCGCCTCGAAGTCGGCGAAGATCTGGCGGACGCGCTCGACGGCGGCTTCGGGACCCTTCACATGCACGGCGTCGGAGCGCAGATCGATGCGCACGCCGAGTGAGTCTTCGATGAGGTGGAGGTTTTCATCGCGAGTTCCGAAGAGGGGCTCGAGGTTGGGCGTAATCTCCAGATCGATCTTCAAGGGGTCAATGGCCTCCAAGTGGGTTAGACAAGGCGCGGGACAGGCCGGCAGCGCGATGGGCAGGCCGCGGGCAAGCGAATCCATGAGGGGAAAACAGCGGAACGCGGCACAGGAGGGAGCTGAAGCTCTGGGCTTGGGGTGGAAATCGCGGGTTGGAGTAGGCTACCAAATGTGGTGTCAGTATTCGGTATCTGGGCTAGAGAGTAGCGCCGATGGGGCCGGGAGTCAATGTAGGAGTCAAGATTTTTTGGTGAAAAGAGTGCCTTGGCGGTTACCTTTGGCCGTGCGGCGGCGCTCACGCGCTTAAATCTTCCTTTTTGCAGGATACGCCGCGCAGGTCTCGGCAAAGGACTCGTCCGGAGATGTGGCCGGCCAACCGACCATGACCAAAAACACATCGAGAACGAAAAGCGCGATGGCAATGTCGTTGAAGAGTGTCGCCTGGCGGAGATTCGGCCAGAGTTGGTTGGCGGCCCAGAAGAGAAAGGCAACTGCCAGCAGAATCGCCTTGGCGGCTTCCTGACGCGCGGGGCGATGCGCGGACTGGTAGACGAGGTAGGCGAAGGCGATCATGGCCAGCGGAAATGCGGCCAGAAGGTCATGTGCTCTGGCAGGAAAGAGTTGGGGAAAAGCGTCCCAGGCAAGCAGCACTCCAACGCCTGCCAGCGTGACCGCGCCGAGGATTACCGGCAGAGCTCGATGTGCCCTGTTCAGACGAATATACATAGGCCATTCTAGCCAACACGACCAAAAGAAATCATAAAGAGGCGCGGGACACTGGCGCGCGCACATTGACCCGCGGGACGATTTCCCGTTGATTCATGAACCTTTAGCGTATTCCGTGGAAGGCTCTCATCCATGGCGCCAGATTGGGCAGGAGGTCGCCGGCAGCATGCACGATCACCAGCACTACGAAGTTTTTTGTGCGCATCCACAAAACACCAAGGAAGAGCCCGGTAAGCGAAGTCATGACGATGGAGTATCCGACGGCCCCTTGGCCGCCCAAGGCAATGAAAACCCTGGCCCACGCCATGACTTTTAGCCGAGCGAGGGGGATTTTGCCCTTAACAACGATGAAGCAGTCCATAAGAATCTAGGCAACATTAAAAAACCTGAAAACTAACCTGCAGCCGGAGGCGATCATGCGTTTTGGACTGATTGGATGTGCTTTCCTCGCATTTGCACTAAGTGCTTCAGCTGAGGACGTGACCTGGACGCTGGAAAACGTGACCTTCAATGACGGGGTGACTGCGAGCGGATCGTTCACCTTCAACCCCGATGCAGGAACCAATTGCAGCACCGGAAATTCGCCGTGCGGAGCTTACAGCAACATCGATATCACCACGACAGCCGGCGCGGGAATCGCAGCGGAAACCTACCTTTACGCCTGCGGAAGTGACGTTTCGACCTGCACTGGGTTGAGCCCGGACTCCACACAAGTTCTCTTTCTAACATCGAATGCGTCCGATCAGACTGGGTTGGAGGGATTGGCCTTCTTCTTTACGGCGGTTGGCGTCATGCCACCTGGGGGGCTCACCGATGCCGGGGGGACCTTCGATATCAGCAATTCCAGCATAAACGTCGGTTTGGTAACGGAGGGGACATGCTCTGACGCGGCGTGCTCTGGCCCTACGGATACGGTAATCTACAGCGAGTCGGGGGATGTCATGGCGACCCCGGAGCCTCCAACCGCACTGCTGTTAGGAACCTCCTTGGTAGCGCTCTTTCTATTCAGGCTCCGTGCAATCTATCGGCGTGAGCCGGTGCTTTAAGCATCGACTCACGAGATTTGCTTTCAGGCATAACCGCCGGGGCAGCCGTGGGTAGTCCAATCCGCACGACAGGCGCATTGACCCGCCGCCTCAATTCCCGTAGACTAAGTAATTGAGAGGGATGCGGCTCCGGTTGCATTCTAAAACCGCATCATTATGTCTTATTTCAGGTCCCCTGAAATCTGGGCTGAAATCTGGGCAAAGAGCAAGGAAGAAGAATGGCAAACCATGTATCGTCGCTGAAGCGCGCCCGCCAGACCGAAACGCGCACCGAAGTGAACCGCGCCAGCCGCAGCCGCGTGCGCACCAGCCTGCGGGCCTTGCGCGAGGCGCTGGTCAAGGGCGATGTGAAGGCCGCCCAGGCGCAGTATCGCGAGACCGTCTCCACCCTCGACAAGAGCGTGCAGAAGGGCATTTTGCACGACAACACCGTCTCCCGCTACAAGAGCCGCCTGAACGCGCGGCTGAAGGCTTTGGCCACCGCCAAGACGTAACGCGGCGCGAGCCTTCCAGGCTACTATACATCGCAGAAGCAGCCGGAGAAATCCGGCTGCTTTTGTTTGCTCGTTTCCCACCCATTTCGCAAAAACCGCGAAATGGAGGGGGCACGGGCGTTTGCGGAACGGGAATGGTCAGTAGTACCTTAAAGCGAATGAGGAACTTATCGATCCTGAGTAGGTTCAGGCATTTTCGCCTGGCCAGCATGGGCAAGGGCTTCCGGGCTTTGCCGCTTATCGCCCTTGCCGCCTGCGCGGCTATGAGCCTGACCCTTTGCGCTTCGGCCAGAGGGACAAAGGGATTTGCGGCGGCGACGCTGGTGGAGACGGCGGATTACCAGCCATGCCGCAATGGATGCTCGGAGCACGCCGAGCCGGCCAGCGCATTCTGCTTCCGGCAAGGCGATCAGGTTTTGGTGGGAGACGGCAGCAGCTTCCTTCACGAGAAAAAGTTTTCCGGCCTGGAGGAGCTTGCGGAAAAGCAGGTTCAGATTCGATTCAACCGGCGATTTGTGTGGGTGTTGCCTCCCGACGGACCTGCGATGAAGCTGGAACGCGGGTCGAAGTACGAGAACTTTAAGGATGCAGGCTGCATCCGCGAGGTGCGCAGGCCGATCATTGACGCCGCCTATGTGCACAAGCGGCCGGGAAAGGTTCCCACCTACGCCTTTGCGCTGGCCGGTTCGGGCAAGGGCGACCTGTATCTGTGGTTCCAGTGCGACCTGAGTTCCGACAAGTCGGTCATCGCCTGCCAACGGTGGTATCGCGACGGCACTCCCTACGGCAAGGATTGGTACTGCGCGCGCACGCTGGATGGAGCGCCGGTGGCAGCGGACTTTGAAGTAGATCAGTTGCTCAGCCAGGAAGGAAGGCTGGTGCTGAAGTCGGGAGCCGTGGTGCAGCAGGACCACCGGGCAAGAACCAACGACCTGCTCGACCGGCCCAGCGAGGCCTGCCGGTAAGGACTTGTCAAGAGCCGCACGGATGCCTTTCTCGTTTCCCACCCATTTCGCAAAACACGCGAAATGGATGGGGCACGGGGCACATGGCGTAACTGCATTGTCTTTTTGAAATCATGGCAGGGTATGATGAGAAGCAGAAACCTGCTTGCAGGACTACCTGGTGTGGTGAGTCATAAGTTCGTTGAAGAACAACCACAGATCCTTCGACTCACCACCCCCAGGCTGAAGAGTACGCCTGGGGCCCCGTTCGCTCAGGATGACAGCAGTTTTCGTGCTGTGTATTTCAGACTCAGGACACTAGCCAACAACACATTCCCAATCGACAGCAGGAGCACATGAAGGAAATTGGAACCAGAAAGATCGAGCTGTTTGACACCAGCCTTCGGGACGGAATGCAACAGCCAAACATCGAAATATCCGTGCCGAATGCGGTCAATCTGCTCGAGCACATGGCGGATTTCGGCGTCCAATATGCCGAGATCGGCTTTGCCGGCGCAAACCGGTTTGTGGGCGATCTGGCAAGCGCTCTCGATTCGGTTGATACAAAGGCCATGAAACTGGCCTTGTTTGGCAGAACGCGCGGCCGCGGCGCCAAGGTCGAGGAATGGCCCGACGCGCAATTCATGGCCGCCCATAAAAAGCGCGTTCCCGTTGCTGTGATTGTCGTCAAATCCAGGCTGCTGGATGTAAGAAGGTCTCTGGAGGCAACGCCGGAAGAAAGCCTGCTGATGGCGTATGAAACCATCGAGTTCCTTCACCAGCACGGCCTTGAAGTGATCGTAGACCTTGAACACGCCATGGACGCCGCTTGCGGCCGCGGCGAATACGGCAACGATTGCGACGCCGATTCGAAGAAGCAAACTCTGGAGTACTTTAACCAGTTGACGGAGCAGTGCGTTCGCCAGAAGGTCAGCCGATTGATTGTTTGCGACACCACCGGCGGCGCCAGCCCCGAAGAAGTCGCTCAGGTCATTGGCGATCTGACGCGGAGTTACCCCGGGGCAAAAATCGGATTCCACGGCCACACGGATCGCGGTTTTGGAGTTGCCAATACCCGAGCCGCCATTTTCGCCGGAGCATCTCAAATTCAGGGCACCCTTCTTGGAACGGGAGAACGCTGCGGTAACGTGAACCTGACAACCGTAATCGGCGGCATGCAACTCAGAGGCGAAGCTGAATTCGTCGCTCCCGAATCGCTCGAAAAACTTACCGGCCTGGCAGATTCGGCGTACGCGGCCTTCGGCCTTGAGCCGCCGCATGGCGCTCCGATTGTCGGTCCGGGAGCGTTTGGCACATGGGCCGGCATGCACGGCAGCAGCGAGGGGAAAAACCCGGGTGCTTACCTGTGGTGCGATCCGGCCAAAGTAGGCGCCAAACCGTTCATCGGAGTCAACGCGCAATCGGGAAGAGCGAACATTGTGCTGTTGTCCACGGCGCTCGGGGTTCCTCTGAACTCTCATCAGGCGCAGGCTATGATGGACGCCAACCAGGCGATGATCGAAGGCGGCGGCTTCATGGCAAGCGATGTTTCGTTCCGGCTGGCCTGCATGAGGGTGCTCAATACCCTGCGCAATCGCTTCAGCGTCAAGAGCTGGAGAGTGCTGGACGAATCCGACGAAACCAGGAACCGCTACGTTCAGGCTTCGATGTTATTGACCATCGGCGACTCGACGGTGAAGGTAACACGGGCAGAGGGCGCCGGCCCGGTGGACGCGATGACCAAAGCCATGAGAAGCGAACTGGAAAAGTGGTACCCATCTATCGCGCAGATGCGGTTGGGCACGTTCAGCGTCGAAGCCCTCGATGTATCCGCGCATGACACGGCGGCCTACGTCCGCGTCACAGTCAGCTTCCACGCAGACGGCCACGAACCGTGGAAGACCGCGGGGGTAAGCAGCGATTTGAACCAGGCGGCGCTGATGGCAATCGTGGATGGATTTAATTATTGGCTGCTGGAAAGCGCCAACTGACCAAACTTAGTCAGGCGAGAACGAGGTTGGAGTTGGCAAGACATCGTAGGAGAGTAAGCAATGGGACTCTTTGGCCCACCTAACATTGAAAGTATGAAAGACAAGCGCGATGTGAAGGGCTTGATCAAGGCGCTGGACTACGAGAAGGATTACAGTGTACGACAAGCGGCGGCAGATGCACTTGGGCAAATGGGCGATACCAGCTCTGTCGAGCCGCTCATCGCAGCACTCAAGGATAGCGACAGCGATGTGTGCAAGGCGGCGACAGATGCTCTGGGACGGATAGGCGATGCCCGTGCTGCCGAGCCGCTCGTCATCGTGCTAAAGGATGGGTTCTACGATGCGCGCCATGCGGCGGCAGACGCGCTGGACAAGGTCGGCTGGCGGCCGTGTCAAGATGAGATTGGCGCTACTTATTGGGTATTTAAACGAGAATGGAAGAAGTGTGCTGAAATTGGCGCTCTTGCCGTTGTGCCGCTCATAACAGTTCTCAAAGACAACGACTCCGGTGTGCGCGAGTCAGCGGCAACAGTACTGGGGTATGTCGGCGACGCCCGCGCCGTAGAGCCTCTCATAGCCGTGTTAACGGAGAGCGACAGCAATGTGCGCCAGGCGGCAGCAGAGTCACTGGGGCAGATTGGCGACATCCGCGCAATCGAGTCGCTTCTCGACGCGCTCAAGAATCGAGACTTGCGTGTGCGCGAGGCAGCGGCAGGTGCGCTGGACAAGATGGATTGGCAGCCGGGTCAAAATGATGGTAGCGCATTCTATTGGTTAGTTAAACGAGAATGGAAGAAGTGTGCTGAAATCGGCGCGCCCGCGGTCGCGCCGCTCATGGCCGCGTTCAAGGATAGTGACGACAGCGTGCGCACAGAGGCGGCAGAGGCGCTGGTCATAATCGGAAGGCCCGCCGCCGCGCCGCTCATCGCCGAACTCAAGAATAGCGACAACAGTGTGCGCACAGCGGCAGCAGAGGCGCTGGTCAAAATCGGCGGGCCCGCCGTCGAGCCGCTCATTGTTGCGCTCCAGGATATCAGCAACAGTTTGCGCATGGCGGCCGCAGGTGCGCTGGTCAAAATCGGCGCGCCCGCCGTCGAGCCGCTTATCGTTGAACTCCAGAAGGGCCGTGTCTTCGACAAGGCGGGGTTAGATACACTAGCGATGTATTACGACGTGCAAATTATAAGTGTCCCTTACTACGCCGCAGTAAAGGAGGGTCGCGTCCTGCCTGGGGTGGCGGAGAGTATGATGAGGAAACTATTAGACGTCAAGACCGCAGTCATGACGCTCAGGAATAGCGACAAAAACAGAGATGCGCGCAAGGCGGCGGCAGATGCACTGGGGCAGATCGGCGACGCCCGGGCTGTAGAACCGCTCATCGCCGCGCTCAAAGATTGGGATAGCGATGTGTGCAAGGCGGCGATAGGTGCGCTGGAGCGGATCGGCGACGCCCGTGCCCGTGTGGCGCTCTCTGATGCACAGTCCGGCGCCTTCAACATGGAGGCGCTAAAGCGAATAGAGAATACCAGGATCTGATCCGCGCGAGAGCGCATCTTAAGCACTTGCTTGAACAACGTTGGCAGATGGATGGGCGGGAGGCCTGCGTCCCGCGAGAGTAGGCATAGCCAGAACTTTTATTTCGGTAGTAGCCCGTGCGCAATGGCGTCCAACATGCCGTTGAGGAAGTTGATGGATTCAGGGGCGGAATAGCGGCGGCCGATCTCCAAAGCTTCGTTGATGACGATGGGAAAAGGCGTGCCCTTGAAGCCCAGCATCTCGCCCACGGCCATGCGCAGCAGGTTGCGATCCACGGCGGGCATGCGCTCCAGCCGCCAGTGCTTGGAGTTGGCGACGAGCAGTTGGTCGATCTGCTCCTGATGCTCGACGGCTACGCGGAAGAGTTCTTCTGCAAAGCCGCGGACGTCTGGTTCAACTTCATCGGCGGCCTTCCAGAAGTTGGCGCGCACCTGGTCGGGGGTCTGCTTGCCGATCTCCGCCTGATAGAGCATCTGCATGGCCAGTTCGCGCGATTTGCGTCGTCTCGACCCATGATGCGGCGCGGCGGTCAAGCGGGGCCACCTTTCAACTCATCTCGCCGCAACTTGCGATTCAGGCTGACCATTTCGATGGCCGAAATAGCGGCTTCAAAGCCCTTGTTGCCGGCCTTGATGCCGGCGCGGTTGAGGGCCTGCTCCAGCGTCTCGCAGGTGAGCACGCCAAAGCTGTGGGGAATGCCGGTCTCCTGCTGCGATTGACCGAGGCCGCGCGCGACTTCGTTGTAGATGGCTTCGTAATGGGCAGTCTCGCCGCGCAATAAACAACCCAGAGGAATGATGGCGTCTACCTGGCCTGCGTTGGCCCCCCGTCTGGCAATGGTGCGGGTGGCGGCGGGAATCTCCCACGCGCCGGGAACACGGACGATTTCAATGTCGGCCCGCTTTGCGCCACTGCGCAGCAGGGCGTCGAGCGCGCCTTCCAGCAGCCGTTCGGTGATGACCGCATTCCAGCGGGCAACGACAACGGCGAATTTCATGCCGGCGGCGGAGAGATCGCCCTCGACGGCTACCGGCTTGCCTCGCCGCGGATCGGCCCAAGCCCAGAAGCTGAAGGCGAAGCCGGGCTCGGGCTCAACGGTGAAGAGGCGCGATTTCCAGTGGGTTTCCGTGATGGCGGAGAGACGCGCGACGGCCTCCTCGCCTCCCTCGGCGCGCAGCCAGGCAGCGGCGGCCTGATGCACGGCGTCGAGCGAGGTCACTTCCACCAGTACGTCCGCGGTGGAGGGAAACTGGCCGTCAACAAATTCAAGATTGCCGAGTGGCGCAAGGAAGGCAACACCGTGACTGTTGTCTTCGTCCCACCCGTTGCCGGGCGCAAATCCCAGCGCGGAAAAGAAACTCGCCAGCCGGTCATAGGCTTCCCGGCTGCCCGCGGAACGAAGAAAAGAAATCCCTTTGATCATGGCTTGATTCTATCGTGCACGGGCGGGGACTGGCCGTCCAGGCGGGCGGCGCTTGCGCGCCATGGAATTTGTGATTTCCCACCCATGCGCCCGACCACCCCAGCGACGAAGACCTGTCGCCGGGGACACCGGTAAAGCGCATGGATAGGGCACGGAGCATTTGTGGCATCTCACCCATGCGACAAAAACAAATACGTCGCATGGATGGGGCACGGAGCATTTTAGGACTGATCGACAAAAAAGGCCGGCGCGAGGCCGGCCGTTTTTGCTTGCAGCTGGATGCGCCGCGCGCTATGTGGTGGAGCGTGGCTTGACGACGATGACCGTGGCCGGAACGATGGCGGTGGCCGGGCTCGGACCTGAATAGGCGCAGCCGAGGTCGGTGCCCGTGCCAAGAGGGGGCGGGGGCGTACAGGCCGGCAAGTTGGGGGTAATCTGCTGGGTGTCCGCATTGGCCGGGTTGGTGGTAACCAGCGGAACATTGATGTAGTGAATCATGTTGTCTCCCGCGGTGGAGACGAAGAAGAGCCGATTGTCCGGGGTAAAGGCGCCGGCCAGGGGAGCAGTGATATTGGCTGCCGAGCTTCCTTTGAACGGGACAGAACCCAAGGTGCTTGTACCCGGCAGATAGTATGGCAGCGCGACGCCGGTGGCAGCGCCTGTTGTGGGCGGGGTATAGGTGATGAAGGCCAGGCTGGAGGTAGGCGAGGGCACCACCTGGTTGACTGCCGCGGCGGTAGCGGTGATGGCCGGCGGCTGGGTCAACATGGTTTGGAGAGGCAGCGGCGATAGCGTATCGCCAAGCAGGAGCGGATAATTCGGGTTGGGTAACGGAGGCGCACCGATGTATTCCGGAGGCAGGCAATTTAATTCGGGGATAGTGACTCCGATGTCGGACAAGGTGATGTTGGCGCCAGCGGTGGATGTTCCGGTGGTGGATGCGCCAAGGATGTGTTTACCATCGGTGGTGGCAGCCAGAACCTGTGTCGGAACCAGATTGTTGGATGAATCCAGCACTACATCGCCTTGCGGATAGAAGCTCATGCTGGCGTAGTTGCCCACTGTTCCGGAAGGACACCAGGTGTGGGCCACGGTGGAGTTTCCGCTGAGAAACGCGCCCACGCTGGGAATGGTGATCGCCAGGCTCTGAGAGCCGCCGGTGGTCGTGCTCAGATCGTCGGTGGTCCAGCCGGTGTCCTGGCTGTAGACATAGAGCGTGGGCTTGCCAGTGGTCGTGTTGGTGCCTGTGATGTAGAGCGTGTTCGAGTCGGGGGTCCATGCCGCGGCCGTGCCCATCCCGCCATATGATGAGACGGTTTGGGTGGCGGTACTGTAGAGATAGAAGAGCTTGCGCACCTGGTCGTTGATGAGTACAGTCTGCTCATTCGGCGATACGGCCAGCACCACGCCGGGAACGGTGGTAGCTTGCGTGGTGAGCAAGTTGTTCGAGGTGCTCATAATCATCAACTCATGGGGGGAGCCGAAGAAAAGACTGTTGCCCCCTCGGTCCATCACCATGGAGTTAGGCACGTACGGCAGGCGCAAGGTGGAGCCGACTGAGCCGGTAAGCAACTCTACGGAGACGACATATTCTGACTGGCCGGGAGCCGCAAACCAGACGTAGTCGCTGGCCGTACCGGGGGTGGTGACGGTGACCGGGTTGGAGGAAACGGGCAAGCCGGTGCCAAAGACGCCGACCTCATTGATGGGGGCAGGATTGCAACTGGGCGGCTGGCAGATGGCAAAGACCGAAGCCACGCCGGGGTAGGATGTGGTGATAGCTCCGCTGTTGTTCGCCGAGATGTCGATTGGGTCAGTGGACTGGTAGGTCAGGGAGAGGCCGGTGAGGGGATTTCCCTGGGTGTCGATGATGGTAGTGGTTAGATTCTGCGTCGCACCCTGGGTAATAGTGCCCGCCGTGCTGCCGTTAGCCAGAGTCACCGAGATGGATGCCGGCGGGCATGTGGAGAAGTAGCCAGCGGAAGAGCCAGAGCCGGCTACTGAAGAGGTGATGGCAGTGGTGCCAGGCTGCAGGGCCGTAATGGTCACCTGATTTGTGGAGGTGTTAGTGGTCACGTTGGCGACTTGGGGGTTGCCCACTATGTAAGAGAGCACGCCAATGGCGGCCGTGCAGTTAGGAACCGAAGTCACACCGGGAGGCAGCCCGCCAGGACAGGCATAGTTGCTGGTCACCGAAGAGGGTGCGCAGAGCTCATACTGCGTATTGTTGCTTACAAAGCAAGCCTGCGTATCGAGCGTAGCCTGTGCGCCCTGCGAGAAGCACTGCTGGGTGTTGATGGATGTTGGCGACGACTCGGTGACCAGGCTGACGGAGGTCACCATGGCATGCACAAACACCTCCACCGGATTGGAGGTAACCGATTGGGCGGAGGCCGTAATATAGGCTATGCCATAAGGCAGACCGCCGGTCGAAGGCAATGGATTCGGATAGTTGCAGATGGTGTAATCTGCAATGCCGCCGCCCGAGTTCCGGTTCCAGGTTCCGGCGCAGATGTTGCCGGTCGGCGAGATATCCACCAGCTGGTTGTTGGTGGTGCCGTAGGTATACGTAGTGACGTTGGCCGTGGCGCCCTTGCAGGTTAAGGCCGATGGCCTGTTCGCCTGCTGCGTCTGTCCGTATGCCAGGGAAATGCCCGAGGTCACGGGTGACATCGTGATCGAGGCCACGTCTGTGATCTTCATCCCGTAGCCCAGTCCGTTGCAGTAGTTCGCGCCCGGATTACGGGTGCAGCCGGAGATCGAAATCCCGGCTGGAATGGCCAGGCACAACAAACAAACAAGCGTCAAGAACCGCCGCATGAATCCTCCCCGCCCCGCTTTGTCGAGCCGCGGAACGGTCACTCCCGAAAAGATCGGAAAAATTGGTAATAGCAAACTTCCCACTCTCCGCCATCCGCGTTGCCGGAGGCGAGTGGCTCTTTCTTCCGGGGTCCCTTGCGACCGGTAGTGGCCCCAGGAATGCAAGAAAAAGCCCTTTTGCGCGTCATCGAAAAGGCGACAGAAAGTGAGAATCTCTGTTTGGAGCGGTCCTTCAACACGCCATGGCTGTTCTGCCACCGGTGAAAACCGCTCGAATGACCGGCTCCCGGCGACCCACTCAACCATGCAGCCGGTTGACGAGAAGCGCCCACGAATCTCCAAGGAAAAGTGTATCAGGGCGGGGTGGTCTCCGGCTGGCAGCCGGGTGAAGCGATCCCCCGTCCCGCTTTTTCATAGACTTTGCTGGCCCCGAATGGGGAGCAGGCCCAGGGTCAGGGCCAGACCCTAGGGCGCGGGCGGCAGGTAGCGGGCGAACCACTCGGCGACCCTCTCCATCATGTCCGAGCGATGAACCGGGTCCGCAAACATATGCCCCTCATTCGGATAGACCACGAGTTGTGTGGGCACATGCCGGGCGCGCAAGGCGTGCCAGAATTCGTAGGACTGGGGCGCCGGGCACTCGCCGTCTCGCTCTCCCACCAGCACCAGCGTCGGCGTTGTCACGTTCTTGATGAAGTTGATGGCCGAGCTTTTGGCGTAGATCTGCGGATCGTCGTAGACCGAAGAGCCGAAGTACGGAATCATCCACTGGTCGATGGAGTTCTCTCCGTAGTAGCTCTGCCAGTTAGAGATGCCCGCTCCGGCCACCGCAGCTTTGAACCGCTGCGTCTGGGTCACGGCGAACATAGCCATGAATCCGCCATAGCTCCAACCGGTCAGGCCCACGCGATTGGGGTCCACCGGGTAGGCGGCTTCAACTGCGTCCACGCCGGCGAGGATGTCGCGCAGGTCGCCATAGCCGAAGTCCTTGCGGTTGGCCTGGGTAAACTCCTCGCCCTGGCCGAAGCTGCCTCGGGGGTTGGGCATCAGCACGAAGTAACCCAAGGCGGAGAAGGCTGTGGCGCTCTGGGCGCCTGAACCCCAATGCGACAATACCGCCGCGGCCGGCCCGCCATGCACATCGACGATCAGCGGGTACTTTTTGGCCGGGTCGAAGTCTTTGGGCATCATCAGCCAGCCTTGCACATCAAATTTGCCGCTATTCCAGGTCAGAGAAACAGCTTTTCCCCAGGCTGGCTTTACGCCGTCGTTGAAGTGCGAGAGCTGGAAGTAGGGAGCGCGATCGGCGGAATGCATGTTGGCGGGCTGAGTGGTTTCGGCGATGTAAATCTCCGGCGGGGTGTCGAAGCTGCTGACCCTGAAAACGAAAAGAGAATGGTCGGCGGTGGAGGAAAGGCTCATCTCCATCCGCCAGTCGCCGACACTGCCGGGATAACTGAAGATGGGGCTGAAGGAATTCATGGAGAGGTTCGATCCGGCAGGGTCGCTTTGAAGAAGAAGACGAATGAGGCGGCTGTAGGCGCCATCCAACTCGCTGACATAGAGGCCGCGATTTCCGTCCCACTCGATCCACGCCGGCGAGGCGGGCCATTGCGGCGTCAGATCGACCGGCTGGCCGCCAGATGACGAAACAATCCACACATCGCCGCCGGTCACTCCCTGGTCGCTCATCAGCCCGCCGATGAATGCGATCTGCTTGCCGTCCGGCGACCAGCGCGGCACGGCAATCTGCAGGCCGTGAAGCGGGCCGGGAACCTCGGCTGGAGCCAGAATCGCCCTGGGCGCTTCGTTAAAAGTTTGCGTGTAGAACCTGGCCACCCACCAGTTGTTCTCTCCCGGCGGATCGGCGGCGATGTAGGCCAGTCCCTGCCCGTCCGGCCGCCAATCGAACTCGTAGACATGCAGGTTGGCGGGAGTCGCCATTGTGGGGGCAGCCGGCTTGGGTGAATCGACGCCGACAACTGCCACGCGTTCAATTTCGACGCCATCTTCGCCGATCACGCCCGACGGCGGCTTCATGGCCGCCAGCGCCCCGGCCGGCCTGGTTGCGCCTTCCACATAGAGGAAGGCTACGCGAGTTCCATCCGGTGAAATGGCAGGAGCCTCAATGTAGCCTTTCAACTCGGTCAACCGTCGCGCCTGGCTGCCCTGCCGCTCCAGATAAAGATCGGACTGACCGGGGTTTGCGCAATCGGAGAAGAAAACCAGCGATTGTTCATTCGGGGACCACGCGATCTGACCCTCCTGGCAGTGCTGCTCCGGCTTGGTTGCCGCCGTCACCCGCTCACTGTTGGCCAGGTCGCCGAGCGGCGCTACGCGTATCTCTGTGTCTTCAATCCACGCCAGCCGCTTGCCGTCCGGGGAGATCGCCACCTGGCCGATAGAGCGCCCGCGTCTGAGCCCTCTCAGCACCTCGTCAATGTGCGCGCGATCAGCTGTGGCTTGCGTCTGCGCCTGCGCGACGGCCTGAGTTTGCGCGGCGGAAAGCGAGAACGCTACGCCCAGGAGCAGGGCTGCGCCGGCCAGCAACGCGGCGCGGAGAGAGATTCGACTGGGCGTGAAAAACATAGGGAAATGCTATCAGAGGGAACCGGCGCAGGTTGCCCGGTTGGCACATACCGCATCAACAGGACAGTATAAGCAAAATTGCGTATACTAGATAAGTGAAGAGCAGCGAGTTCAAGCGGTGGCTGGCAAGGCAAGGAGCAACCTTCAAGAGCGGGCACGGCTCACATTTGATAGTGAAATTGAACGGCAAATCCTCTGTTCTGCCCATGCACTCGAAGGAACTCAAGACGGGTACAGCTCACTCGATCAATAAAGATTTGGGATTGAAATAGGAGGTTTATGTTGCGCTATCCGATGCATCTCGAAGCAGCCGAAGAGGGCGGTTTCATCATTAGTTTTCCAGATATACCCGAGGCGCACTCTCAGGCGGAGGATGAAGTCGAAGCCGTGCGACGCGGTACAGATGCCCTTGAAACCGCACTGGAAATATATTTCGAGGATCGCCGCCCGATTCCCGCCCCGTCGAAACCACTCCGCGGCCAACGGCTGATCGAGTTGCCCGCCGGCGTTACTGCAAAGGTGCTATTGCTTAATGAATTGATTGCGCAGAAGGTTCGTCCGGCGGAGCTGGCGCGGCGGTTGAAGGTGACGCCGCAAGAGGTGACCCGGTTGATTGACGTTCACCACACAACGAAGATCGACGGCATCGCTGTCGCGCTCAAGGCGCTGGGAAAGACGCTGGAGATGCGGGTGGTGTAAAGAAACTGCTACTTGACGCTTTGCTGATTCGTGACCCGCTAACTCGCCGCCCGATGAATCGCCAGCAGCCTTTCCAGCAGCGGCTTGAGCAGCTTCAAATCCAGGGCATTGGCGCCGTCGGATTTGGCGTTGGCCGGGTCGTCATGGACTTCCAAAAACAATCCGTCAATCCCCGCGGCAACGGCGGCCCGCGACAAGAGCGGGATGAACTCCGGCTGGCCGCCGCTCACTCCGTTGGCCGCCGAGGGCTGCTGCACGGAATGTGTCGCGTCAAAGACCACCGGCGCGAGATTGCGCATCACCGCCAGGGAGCGGAAATCGACCACCAGCGTGTTGTAGCCGAAGCTGGAGCCGCGCTCGGTGAGGAAGACGCGCTCATTGCCGGTGGAGCGAACCTTCTCGACCGGGTGGGTCATGTCCCACGGCGCAACGAACTGGCCTTTCTTGATATTGATGGCACGGCCCGTCTTGCCCGCGGCCACCAGCAGGTCGGTCTGGCGGCAGAGGAAGGCGGGTATCTGCAACACGTCCACAGCTTCGGCAGCCACTGCGCAGTGGGACGGCTCATGCACGTCGGTCAGTACCGGCAGGCCGGTGTCCTTGGCCAGGCGGGCGAGGATGCGCGTACCCTCCAACAGGCCGGGACCGCGAAAGCTCTTCACGCTGGTGCGGTTGGCCTTGTCGTAGCTGGCCTTGAAGATGTAGGGAATCGCGAGGTCGGCGGCGATGCGCTGAATGGCCTCGGCCATCGAGCGCGCGTGGGCCTCGGACTCGATGACGCAGGGACCGGCGATGAGGAAAAGCCGGCCCTCGCCCACATGGACCGGACCGATTTCAAAGGAGTTGCTCACGCGTATGATTGTAAAGCGTGCGTGCGCCTGATGCCGGGAGACCGTAGCCGGGATTAATATATCAATGGACGTTGAAGGGAAATGACGATGGAAGTCAATGTAAAGCTCCGGGGAGATGTGAAGTTCGAGGTCGCGGCGCGAAATCACACTCTGGTGTGCGACCAACCGCCCGAAAACGGCGGCAGCGATGAGGGCATGACGCCGCCGGAACTTTTACTGGCGTCTCTGGGCACCTGCGCGGCCTTTTACGCCTCGGCTTACCTCAAGAAGAAGGGGTTGGCGCGCGAGGGAGTCGAGGTGCGCGTGACGGCAGCCAAGGCCGGGCCTCCGGCGCGGCTGGATAATTTCAGGATCGAGGTGAAAATTCCGCTGGCGCTGAGCGAGGCGGACCGGGCGGGCGTGAACGTGGCTGTCCACCACTGCCTGATTCACAACACGCTGCTCCGTACGCCTACGATTCAGATTGAGTTGCAGGCGCCCGCGGCGTAAGGTTGGCCGGGAGGTTCGCCGAAAGAGGCAGTGAGTGAGAATGTCCGCGCGGAACTTTACCGAAGGCGAGCGCAACGGTACAATCTGAATAGAAGGCCGAAGTAGCTCAGTTGGTAGAGCAGCTGATTCGTAATCAGCAGGTCATCGGTTCAAGTCCGATCTTCGGCTCCATTAATTTCTCCGGCATCCGCAAGAGAAACAAGCGCTTGCATGGATTGCGCGGCAAGCCGCTTACGACTTTTCGTCCGGCCGGCCATATTGCTCACGCTTACATAACGCTGCCGGTTGGCTGCCACTATATTCTCCTCAGTTTTGTTCTCCGCAACGCTCCCAGAGGATAAAGTACAACTATGCTGCTTGTTTTGACCTACCATCGCGTCGTGAAAAATCCGGACGATATCAACGGATTTTTTGACGTGTGCGCCGGCGAAATTGAGGCTCACGCGCAGGCCGCGCTGCAAATCTGGGGCAGAGCCGCGACACCGGCTGACCTTCAGAAGGAACAGCGCGAGGGGAGTGGCTCGCGCACCGGGTTCCTGGTGACCTTCGACGACGCCACGGCGGATCACTATTTCATAGCCGCGCCGATTTTGGAGCGTCACGGGTTGCATGGCGTCTTTTTTGTGAACACGGATCGTTTGGGCGCGGAAGGTTATCTCACTTTGGCGCATTGCCGGGAACTTCAGGCCCGCGGACACGCGATTGAGAGCCATGCGCACCAGCATAAGCCGTTAATTGGCTTGCCGGAGGAGCAACTACGGAGCCAACTGGCTGAATCGCGCCACCGCCTGCGCGAGAACGGGTTGGGACAATGGGACTTGTTCGCGCCACCAGGAGGACACTACGATGCCGCAGTGGTCGAGGCCGCCAAGACGTGCGGCTACCGTTCGCTGCGCACAGTGAACTGGGGCTATAACAAGAGGCTGAATCCCTTTGCCGTGGAGAGCATTATCGTCAACCGGCGCCTCGCGGGAAGGTGGTTCAGGATGATGGCCACGCCGAATGCAGAGGCCGCGAAGAAGGCTGTTTTCCGGGTCAAGCAGATGGTGAAGAATGGCCTGCCCTCCGTTTATTCATTTTTGAAAAACTTCCGCTGAGTTGAAGAACCCAGAACATGCTCGCGTCTAAAAAGCCGCTCCCCCTTGTTGAATCAATCGATGGGAAGGTAATTATCTGCATCTGCGCGCGGAGGAGCAGAATCCACTCATTGGAGCATGTTTCACTTCGGATATGAACCCATCCATGAACTTCCGGTATCAACACCTCGTCTTCAAGATCGCGGCTGCCGTGGCCGCGGGGATTCTTCTGCGTTTCGTCGCCGGGCTAAATCCCATCTGGTGGCTGGTGTGGATCGCTCCCGTGCCGCTGCTTGTGATGGCGATACGATTCAATCCTCGGGAGGCGCGCTGGACGGTCACACTCGCCGCGGTCATCGGAGCCAGCGGCAACTTCCACTATTACCGGCTGGTGATGCCTTTGCCCGCGGTGATCGTAGCCATCGCCCTGCAAACACTGCTGTGGGTATTTCTTATCATGGCCACGCGCCGCGTGGTGGTGCGATCTCAGGCGTGGTGGACGGTGTTCGCTTATCCCGTTCTGTGGGTTGCCATGGACACCCTGATGGCGGCGCTGCTGCCGGATGGCAACTGGGGAAGCCTGGCCTACTCGCAAGGGGATATTCTGCCCATCCTGCAGATTACATCTCTGTTTGGCGCCGCCGGGTTGCTGTTCCTGATTGCCCTGGTTCCCTCCGCGCTGGCCGTGGGAATCGCCTATGGACGAGCGCTGCGCCATGGCTGGATTGCGTACGCGGTGACGGCGCTGCTGCTCGGGGCCTCCATCATTTATGGATATGTCCGCTTGCGGAGTCCTATCAGCGGCACGGAAACAACTTTTGGAATCGTCTCCATTGATGACGCGATCGGGCTCAAAGCATCCGCAGCATATGCCGCGAATATCCTTCAGGAATATGACCGGCACGTTGCCGAACTAGCCGCCCAGGGCGCGCAAGTGATCGTTCTTCCCGAGAAAATCGCGATGCTCACGCCGCCGATGACGGCGCAGTGGCAACAGCATTTCAGCGCACTGGCCATGCAAAACCACGTCTGGCTGGAAGTGAGCGTGGGAATTGACGATGGCAAGAATCCAACGAATTGGGCATGGCTCTTTTCGCCGGAGGGTGCACTTGCCACAAGCTACCAGAAGCATCACATGGCGCCGCCTGAGCGCCGTGACCGATATTCTTCCGGGACGGCGTACTCCGTGCAAACCATCGGCGGATACGATTACGGCCTGGCCATTTGCAAAGACATGCATTTTGCCGCGCTGGGTCGCGAATATGGAGAACGGCACGCGGCGGTTATACTGGTGCCCGCGTGGGACTTTGACTATCTCGATGGCTGGATGGAGGCTCGCACCACAGTGGTGCGCGGCATTGAAAATGGATATATTGTCGTTCGCGCATCCCGCGAAGGCTTGCTCACCGTCAGCGATGCCAATGGGAGGATTCTGGCGGAGAGCCCGAGCAGCGACCTGCCCGGCCGGACACTGCTGGCTAAGGCAGTCGTTGCCAGCCCTGTGCCAACCCTATACACACGAATCGGCAATCTGTTGGGCTGGCTTTGTGTCGCTGCCGCCGTTGTGCTGCTCGCCCTTAACCGCAGGCGTGGTGCACAGAAAATGTAATTTCCCGGGAACGATCACGCGAGAAGAAATTACCGCGTAGGCCACTCATCGACAACGAGGCCGAGGTCGTTGAGTTGCTGAATAACTGCTTCGACGTTGCGGCGGACCTGGGGACGGTCTTTGGGGCTGGCCACTGGGGACTCGGCTACGGCGATGACGCGTCCATAGCGCCATGCGCGGGGGGGCAGGGCGACGAGGGCCTGGGCGAGGTCATCGGGGCGCAACTGCATCTCCTGGCGGCGGGCGGCCTGGGGGCGGAGCATGGTTCCTTTTCCGATGGAGCTGGGGTTGGCGTCGTCGAGTGTGATGCGCAGGTTAAGGGTATCGGCATCGACGGTGAGAAAAGGATTGTCCCACGAGCCGGGGTCGCGCACGTCGATATACACGCTTTTGGTGGGCAGAGGGATGAGGGCCAGGGCGTCGCGCTGGCTGTCGCGGAGGGTAGCGGCGGCCTGAGCCTGGCGCTCGGCTTTGACCGCGTTTTGGGCGACGACGGCGACGGCCTGCTCTTCGCGATGACAGGCGGAGAGAGTAACGGCCAGAAGCATGGCCATGGAAGCGAATCCCTTAAGTCTTGAGCGCGGAATCACCCTATGAGGATAACAGCGTTGGCGGCAAGGCTGAAAGCAGCTAAAACTCGTAGCGCAGGCTGAAGACCGGATAGCGGCCCATTTGGTCGGCCTTCATGATGGGCAGGCCGCTGCTGTTGTTGCAGTAGCCCCAGGAGGCCGGGCAATCATTGAGCCAGATATACCCCAACAAGTTGCCGCGATTGAGGATATTTTCCGCGCCGGCGTGGAGGACGAAGACGCCCTTGGGAACGCGGAAGCGGCGCTCGACCTCCGCATCCAGGCGATTGTAGAGCGGGCCACGCAGAGCGTTTATGCGGGTGAGATCGTAAATGCCGCGGCTTTGCGCGATTGAGTCAGCGGCGTCAAACGGCGTGTAGGGATGGCCGCTGGAAGCCGACTCGCGCAGATCGAGTTGGATTTTTTTCCACAGGCGGATGTTGCCCAGAGCCGTTGCCGCAATAGGGGTGTCGTAGTTGCCGTTGCGGCGAATGCCGTCGAGGGCGCGATAGGTGGTTTGGGAATAGGCGGCGGAGAGCAGTAGTTGCGCGCGGCTGCGCCAGTGCGCGCTCATCGCCAACTCCAGGCCGCGAGACTGGGCCGTTCCGGCGCTGGTTAATGGCAGCCAGACAAGTCCCTGCCCCAGTGTGTCGACCATGTTCGACAACATCAGGGCCGGATATTCGGTGGAGACAGCTTCACGACGGTAATTCTTCTGATAAGCCTCGACGTCCAGAGTTCCCCAATTTGCCTGCCAAAGCCTCATGCCCAGCGCGCCCTGCCGGACCTGAGTGGGTTGCAAATTGCGATTTCCGGAATAACTGATCATGTCCATGATGGGGGGCAATTGCGAGGAGATATTCATGGATGCGTGGAGCATCTGGCGGCTGTTGAGCTGATAAGCGGCTGAGATGCGCGGGTCAAGGGCATAACTACCGGTGATGGCGTAACTTTCAGCGCGCAGGCCGGCCAATAACTTCCAGCGCTTTCCCAAGGCGCCTTCGGCCTCGACAAAGCCTGCGGTTTGGCCGGTGGAAAATTTGCGTTTAAAGGTGACGGCGTCGGAGCGCGTTGTATCGGCGCTGAAGGGAGATAACTGGCCGTTGGGCTGGGCTACGGAATCATCCGGCGTAGTTAGTTTGCCGCTGACTCCCGCTGAGAGAAGCCATCGGCTGACGGCGGCTCGTAACTCATAATTCAAAGCCGAGAGGCCGGTGCGCGAATCTTCGCTGTATGTGGGCAGCAGAGTTGCCGTATGGCAGATATCGTGACTGTCTATAATTTCACCGATTTGCTGCTGCTGCGCGATGTTTTGTTTTGTAAGCGAGGAGCTGGCTGCAAGATTGGCCGTAACTCGTGATGAGTAATTGTGCCTCCATCCCAGAGCCTCTGTGGTGCGCCAACCGGAATACTGTGTCTGATATATGCTGGTCGAATCAGGCGAAGGGCAGGGAGTCATATTGATGGAGTCGGCGCCGCTCAAGCTGAGAATCGAGAGCGTATCCTTGTCTGTTGGATTCAGCTCCAGGCGCGCTATGCCGTTGGTATAGATGGGAACGCCATTGATGCCTATGTCATTGGTGACCAGATTCAGAATGCTGCGATGCGCCGAGAGCAGTAATGTGCCTTTGCGGGCCAGGGCGCGCTGGTAAAGCCCTCCCGCGCCCGCTATGCCCGCGGAGAGATTCCCTGCCTGGCGCGCATCCCCCAGATCACGGGTATGAATCTCAATCAGCGAGGAGAGGCGGCTGGAGTAGGCCGCATCGTATACGTCGTCCCTCATGTTCATGCTGCCGACGGCCGTCGAATCGATCATGGAGGTGAATCCGCCGTTCGATCCGGAGAGTGAAAAGTGGCTGACGTTCGGCACTTCGACACCATCCACGACAAAAAGATTTTCCGTGGGATGGCCGCCGCGAACCAGCACCTCATTTGTGAAATCCGAGACCCACACCACGCCCGGCATCACTTGCAGATAGCGGGTGAAGTCTCCATAGGTTCCCGCCGAAGATAGAATCTCGTCCCCGGTAACATTGGTAGACGGCGTCAGGGCATCCA
>Ga0326727_10008502_pt1 | contig 25981 bp, 19 predicted proteins | sample MB2enrmetagenome_FD_207643 | JGI IMG/M metagenome (GOLD analysis project Ga0326727, IMG submission 207643) | Lab enriched peat soil microbial communities from McLean, Ithaca, NY, United States - MB29MY | ecosystem: Environmental > Terrestrial > Soil > Wetlands > Peat | place: USA: New York...
ACCGAACCGGGGCCACCACCGAGCCTCGCCGCGAGCTGACGCGCACGCGCTCTCCTTCGGCCAAACCATAGCGTTCGCCGTCTTCGGGGGAAAGGTCGAGCATCTCCGGATGACGCAGAGGCGACCGGTATCGCGACGTTTGAACTCCGGTGTTGAATGATTCCAAGCGACGTCCGGTGGTGAGGCGCAGAGGATAGCTTTCGTCCAGCGCATCCACAGGCGGGTCAAACTCCACGCCGCTGAATAACGCCCGAGGGCCGACCACGGGATCCTGCCAGAGGCGGCCATGGAGGAAAAGCTCGCCCGGATGCGATTCGTCGTAGCAGGGCCACTGGATGCCGCCCAGAGCCTCCAGGCGCGCGTAAGTCATTCCCGCGTGCATGGGGCTCAATCGCCGCACTTCGGCCCACACTTCCTCCGCGCTCGGCTGGCCCCAATCGTGTCCCAGACGGCGCGCCAAGTCGCAAAGAATGGCCATATCGTCGCGCGCCCCGGCCGGAGGATCCATGGCTTTACGAACCCTTTGTACGCGGCGTTCGCTGCTGGTCACGGTCCCTTCCGATTCACACCAGCCGGCGGCGGCAGGCAGAACCACATCGGCGAGTTGGGCCGTCGGCGACAGCAGAACATCCTGCACGAGAAGGAAATCAAGCCCCTTCAAAAGGCGCTCGCACCTTCCCTGGTCGGCTTCGGAGTGCAGGGGGTTTTCGCCAACGATGTAGAGCCCGTGGAGCCTGCCTTCCTCCATCGCCTCGAACATACCGCTTAAATGCCAGCCCCGCTTGGGGGGAATTTTCACGCCCCACGCCTGGTCAAATTTAGCGCGAAGCTCAGGGTTCTCCACGGGCTGAAAGCCGGGCAGGCGGTCGGGGATGGCGCCCATGTCCCCACCTCCCTGCACGTTGTTCTGGCCGCGCAGCGGATTCAGTCCGGACCCATAGCGGCCCACGTGCCCGGTGAGGAGCGCCAGGTTGATCAGGGCGAGCACGTTGTCCACCGCATTGTGGTGCTCGGTAATCCCCAAAGTCCAACAGAGTTGGGCCCGGTCGGCACGCGCGTAAGAGTGCGCAAGCTCACGAATAACACTGGCGGGTACACCGGTGACTTTTTCCGCGTGCTCCAGGGTGTAAGGCTGCACCACTTCGCGGTAGCCCTCGAAGCCTGCCGTGGCTTTTTCGATAAACCGGCGATTCTCCAATCCCGCCGCGATGATCTCCCGCCCCACGGCGTTCGCCAGCGCGATGTCCGACCCCACGTCGAGGCCCAGCCAGACGTCCGCCCAACGCGCCGAACTGCTGCGCCGCGGATCCACCACATAAAGCCTTGCGCCCTTGCGCACGCCCTTGAGGAGGTGGTGAAAAAAAATGGGGTGAGTTTCGCGCGCGTTTGAGCCCCATAGAATTATGAGGTCGGTGTCTTCCATCTCGCGATACGAACTCGTCCCGCCTCCCGCACCAAAAACCGCCGCCAGACCGGCGACGCTGGGGGCGTGTCAAGTACGGTTACAACTGTCGATGTTGTTGGTCCCCATGACCGACCGGGCGAACTTCTGGGCAAGAAAATTCAGCTCGTTCGTTGTCTTCGAGCAACTGAACATTCCGAAGCCCGGTTGTCCGTACTTCTCCCTAATGCGCCCGAGGCCGTCTGCGGCGCGGTCCAAGGCTTCGTCCCAACTGGCGGCGCGAAACTCCCCCTGGTCTCGAACCATGGGAGTTGTGAGTCGATCTTGCGTCGACATCTTCATATTTCGCCCCCCTGCTAAATGAAGCGTTCACAGTGCGATCGGTTGAATTCAAATTTTGGCAGCCCGAGCCCGACAGTATACAACCCACCGCCCCGCTCGTGACCGTAATTCTGCACTATATCCCTGCTGTTGTAGCGCCGCGGTTTAGCCCGGCACTCTCAATCCCTGCTGTCGTACCGTCGGGCATTACCCCGGCACTCGAGTTTCTACATTTCCTGCTCAGCACCACCCCGTCGCCAAGGGCGACACCCCTCCTCATCTGAGGAGGGGAGCTTTTAGGAACTCCCCTCCTGGATCAGGAGGGGAGGCGCGGTCGCGCCGGGGTGGTTTTCACACCGATTGCAAACGCAGTAACTTCAGTCATGCACGGGACGCCAATGGGTCGGGGCAGGCTGCCCGTGCCGCGCCTCGTGCCATGGCCGTCTCGGCCATGACGCTCACGAGCGAGACGCCCGTGCCACCCCCCCCGGTCCTGGCCATCACGGATCAGCGTGGGGCCCGCGAGAAGTAGTAGGCTACATTGGCTACCCGCCACTTGCCTTAACCTCGCGCCCAACGCCCTTCTCCTTTGTTTTCATCAACATCGTGGAGAGCTAAGTGTAAATCATTTGTTTTCATCAACATCGTGGAGAGGCGAAAAGTGGACATTTTTACTGCATTTATTCTTAATAACTTGGCGCAACTCATGCCTCAATTTTCACCCGGTTTTTTTCCTTATGACCTTGGCCACCGATAATCTTGTAACTTCCATATTTTCAATAGGATGAGTTTTTGAATGATCTGCGTCGTTGGTCGCTAACCACCTTTTGTTTCTTGTACATCGTGGAGAGGCTAGCCCCATTTTTTCTCCCCGGTTGACGTGTTTCAATCTAACTCATCGTATTTGAAAGACATAGAGCGTTCAGACAATCTGACAACAAACGACTAACACCTTTGTATCCTGACACATCGTGGAGAGCCGCACCCATTTTTTTGGAGAGGATCCCGTATTTCAGCCTAACTCTCCTCATTTGAATGGTATAGATGACTCAGACATTCTGACGCTAAACAACCAACTCTTTTTGTTTCTAATACATCGTGGAGAGGCGAGGGATTAGGGGCTAGGCGCTGGGGGCTAGGGACCCCACAGAACCCAACTTGCGGGGTTCGAACCAGCCCCCTGATCCGAGACTCGCCACCGGCCCCTCGTCGGCAGCCACCGGCCCCTCGTCGGCAGCCCCCGGCACCCAGGCCCGAGGCTTCAGCCCTAGCCGTACGGCGCGATTTCACGCTGCTTTTGCCTTCCGCACGATAGGCTAGCACGTTGACGGCCATTCTCCTTGCGATTATGTACTGACCCCCATGGGGTTATAGCGGTACGGCTTGCCCTGCCGTCTCAATCACGAAGCTTGATACACCACTGTCTGATCCGGGGGAACGCCCAGCCCCAGGCGTTCTTCTCCGCAGTAAACCACAAACCGCTGGCCGCGAAGGAATCCCACCAACGTCATTCCAAACTCGCGCGCCATTTGAACCGCCAGGCTCGAGGCGGCGGAGACCGAAGCCAGGAGCGGGATTCCCGCTATCAGTGATTTCTGGATGATCTCAAATCCCCCCCGGCCGCTCGCTAGCAGCGCGCAGTTGGCGAGAGGAAGGTGGCCCTGCAACAATGCCCACCCCACGAGTTTATCCACCGCGTTATGACGGCCCACGTCCTCTTTCAACGCCAGCAGCTTTCCGGATGCGTCGAACAAACCGGCCGCGTGCAACCCGCCGGTTCGCCCAAAAAGGGTTTGGGAGGAACGAAGAGTTTCCGGAAGGCCGCAAAGAACCTGAGGATCAATTCGGAAATCAGGATTGGGCCGGGTAATTCCGGCGGCGTAAACGGCTTCGAGGGATGTCTTGCCGCACAGCCCGCAACTGGAGTTGGAGAGAAAATTCCGCTTCGTTTCTTGCGAGCGAGGGATGGCGCCGGCCTTCAGTTCCACGCGAACAGCGCGGTGCTCGGCCTCAGAGCCGTCTGCCCAGTCAAGGTTTACGATCTCCTCGCGAGACCTGATCATCCCTTCCGTAAATAGGAAACCCGCCGCCAATTCAAAGTCATCGCCGGGGGTTCGCATGGTCACGGTGAGTGGCTGGTCCCCAACCTGGATCAGCAGCGGTTCCTCACCCACCAGGGAATCGCTCAGGCTGCGAACCTCACCGTCATTCCACTCGGTCACGGCGGAAGGTTGTACGGACCGGCCGTTCGACTCCATTGCGCTCATTCCCTAGCCCTCGCGAGATTTTACCGAAGCCCTAAGAGCATTCTCCCGAACCCACGCACAGATTGCAAGCACGTTCGGGGGCAGGATGCTCTACAGTTTTATGCTCCGTCCGCTTTCGGCGGATTGGTAGATGGCTCCGGCAACTTCCAGGGCTTTCAGCGCATCGCTCCCCGTGATGGCGGGGGGCTTGCTGGAACGGATCGACTCGATGAGGTCGGAGAGAAAGTGATGACCCATGACGCCCGCATAGCCGGCTTGCGCGGGGAGATCGAAATCCCAATGCTGGTGGGAGGCCTGGGAGTACTCACCGAAGTCGCTGCACACGAACAGGCTTTCCTTCGTGCCCTCGAATGACGGGCTCCAGGAGAGCACGCCCGTTACGCCGCGCAGCGCCAGGTAGAGATCGCGTCCAAAAGGATACGACTCCGGCACGGTATAGCTGATGTTCAGGGCGAGGACCGATCCGCGCGAAAAGGTCAAAAGCGCGAAGGAGTTATCCTCAATGTCATACTGCGGGTTGATGCGGACGTTCTTGCCGATCACTTCCACCACTTCATCTTCCAGCAGCCACCGGTAGAGGTCGATCCAATGGACGCCGAGATTAAACATGGGGCCGCCACCGCTCCGGGCTTTCTCCAGCATCCACCCCGCGTGGGCCTCCGTGTAGCGTTGGAGGCGGCCGGCGGCGCAGCGGCCCTCGCACCCCACGATGCGTCCTGTCACCCCTTGCGCAATCAGCTTCTTCATTTGGATGGCGACGGGATGGTAGCGCCACACGTATGGCGTCGAGAGGATCACGCCAGCTTGCTCCGCGGCGGCCATCATTCGGCGCACCCCCTCGGCGCTCGCGGCCATGGGTTTCTCCACCAGCACGTGCACACCGCGCTGGGCGCAGGCCACGGCCGCATCGGGGCAATCCGCATGGGGAAGAAAGATCACCGCCAGGTCCAACGGTTCGTGCTCGAGCAAATTGCGCCAATCGTCGTATCCGCGCAGGGGAAAGTCGCGAGTAAAACCCTCGAGCACGGAGCGATTGGCGTCGGCAGCGGCGACCACCGTGGCCCCCGGAATGGCCTGGAACAGCGGCAGGTAACTGCGCGGATGCAGATGGCTGAGGCCGAGAAAACCTACGGAGAGGTGTTGGGCTGGTGTCACTAGAATTTCCCGTCCCGGCTTTCAAAATGCGTGGGCTTGTTGAGCGTCGCGCCCCCGCACATGATCCAGTGCGCCGTCCACTCGATCATTTGCTCCACCGTCACCGAGGGAGCACCAAACAGGCGGTGGCAGCGGCCGGCATTGTTGAGCAGGGCTGTGGCGGCCTCCTGGCCTTCCACCACCGGAGCTTTGCCGAAGATTTCGCCAAAGCGATGGGCCAGAGTTCGAATCGAAAGTGTTTCCCGCCCGGTCAAATTCAAAATGCACGGAGGCGATTGGCCGTGGGCGAGGCTGCGCAGCGCCACGGAATTTGCATCCCCCTGCCAGATCACGTTGACCGCTCCCATGGTGACGTCAACGGGGCAGCCCGCATAAACCTTGCTGCCGATATCCAGCAGGACGCCGTAGCGAAGATCGATGGCGTAGTTCAGCCGCAGCAAAGTAACCGGAATTCCGTGGCGTCGAGAAAAGTGCTCAAAGATACGCTCGCGCGCCAGCACCGACTGCGCATACTCACCGATAGGCGCGGGCGCCGTTTCCTCCGTGGCGCCGCCGGAATCCACGGGCACCAGCGGATAAACACCGCCACTCGAGAATGCCACGATTCGCGAGTGGCGATAACGCTCGGCAATCAGCGCGGGCAAGTACGCGTTCATCGCCCAGGTTAAGCTCTCCGCGCCTGTGGACCCGAATTTGCGCCCTGCCATGAAAATGACATTCCGAGCGTCGGGCAAGGTGGAAATGGCTCCCGCATCCAGCAAGTCGGCGCGCAGGGTTTCAACCCCGGCGCGCTGGAGGAGAAGTTCGGTCGAGGGAGCGGAGAATCGGGAAACGCCGATGATGCGCCTGGGTACCCCGGCAGCGCGCGCCGCCCGCGCCGCTCGTTGTGCCAAGCTGGGGCCCATCTTACCGGCCACTCCGATGACCAGTAAATCGCCTTCCAGTTCGCGAAAGAAGGCCACATCCTCAGCACTGGGCGTGGAGAGCCGGTCTTCAAGTTCGGCTTCGGATTGAATCCAATCGGGCATGGTTCGAAATCTATGTCCGGCGCCACGTCATGTCAAGGTCCAGCATGTGATAAGATGCCGCGTTCGTCGCGCCACAGGTTTTGTCGACGACATAGGTGGAGGGGCTTCGATGCTTTCCGTTGCCCTGGCGTTTCTCACGTTGGTTCCCTCGCTCGCGAGCCAACCCGCAGTTCAGAATCCCGGCTTCGAATCCGCGCCGGCTTTGACCGGATGGGAGGTGAAGACTCGCCTCCGGCAGGAGCAGGGGCGCGCGCCCACGCTTACCGTCGATCGGAACGATGCGAAGGAAGGCGCTCAATCCCTTCTCATCGAAGCCCTTGACCCGGCAGATGCCTACGTAAGGCAGAGGCTTTTCCTTCCCGTCGGCTCGTTGTGGCGCGCGAGCGTGTGGGTCAAGACGGAGAATCTTCAGGCGGTCGAGGGCGGCGGGACAGAGGGAGTCATCGCCATCGAGACGCCGGCCGCAGAAATTGCTTCCAGTGTGGGGCGCGCAGGCACCACCCCCTGGCACGACGAGGAAGTGATTTTCCGTGTTCCCTCTCCGGGCTACGTTGATTTGGCGCTGGTGGGAATGCGCCGGAGCACCGGGAAAGCGTGGTTTGACGATGTCAGGTTGGAAGCCCTGCCTTCCGACGCGCACGAGGACGTCCGCATCTTTGCCGGGCACACCACGCAGCGGCCGATCGATGCAAAGCAGCAAGGGCAGTTCATCGAACTGCTCTGCAACCTGATTCCCTCTATCACTGCGCAGCAAGTGGTTTCGACGAGCTTCGAGGATGCGCCGCCCTGCCGCGTCGCGTATAAGCGAGAAGTCGACGAGCCGTATCGGCCCTGGTACCCGGATGGCGCGGTCGAGGTGGCGCAATATTCGTTCGATACAGCGAATCCCTATAGCGGCGCGCGCGCGCAGAAGATCGTGCTGCCCGCGGCGCACGCCCGCGCCGGAATCTCGCAAGACGGCTTTTACCTCAAGCAGGGAGTCTCCTACAAGCTGCGCCTGCACATGCGAGGTGAGGGGAACGCTCCCGTTTGGGCCTCGCTGCACGGGGGTGGCCGGGTGATCGCCGGCCCGGTTCCGCTGGGCCGTACCGGTGAAAAGTGGGCAGCCGCCGAGGCCGAACTGCGCCCCGACCGCACCATCGACAATGCCACGCTGACCATTGACTTTGATGGGCCGGGCACTCTGTGGCTCGACCGTGTGTACTTGATCGGCTCCGACGCAGTTCTGGGAATCTGGCGCCCGGACGTGGTGGCCGCACTCCAGGCCATGCACCCGGGAATCATTCGCTTCGGCGGCAGCACCACGGAAGAATACGAATGGGACCGCGCCATCGGGCCCTGGGATGACCGTCTGACCTTCACCACCGTTTGGGGTGGTTGGGAGGAAAATTTTGTCGGCATAGATGAGTTCGTGCGGCTGTGCGAGTACATCGGAGCGGAGCCGCTCATCTGTGTGCGCTGGACCGGCAAGAAGCCTGAGGACGCGGCGGCGGAAGTGGAATACGCCAACGGCAGCGTGCAGACGCACTGGGGCGCCCTTCGCGCCAGGAACGGCCACCCCGCCCCCTACCATGTGAAGTACTGGCAGATCGGCAACGAGGTTGACGTTTCGAACTACGACACTTCCGTGCGCGCCTTTGCCGAAGCCATGAAGAAGGCAGATCCCAGCATCAAGTTGTTGTCCTCGTTCCCTACTAAAGATCTGCTCGACGCCGCAGGGACCGTTTTCGACTATCTCTCCCCCCATCATTATGAAGTTGCCGACCTCGCCGGCGAGGAGCACAGCTTTCGTGAGCTCGGGGACTGGATCGCGGCCAACGGTGGCGGCAAGGATATGCGCGTCGCGGTGACCGAGTGGAACACCACGGCGGGAAATTTCGGCCTGACTCGCGGGATGCTCCAGACGCTCGGCAACGCGCTGAGCGTTTCGCGCTACCTCAATCTGCTTCAGCGCCACGCCGATCTGGTAGAAATCGCCAACCGCTCGAATTTTGCCGATAGCCGCGGCTCCGGTTTTCTGGTTACCGGCCCCGGCTGGATTTACGAGTCGCCCGCCTATTACGCGCAGGAGATGTACGCACGCGCCGCCGGCGCCTACCCTCTCCGCATCGAGCGCACCTCGCAGCTCGCCTGGCACCTCCAGGAACCGGACCTGAGCGCAAGCGTCAGCGCGGACGGAAAAAAGCTGCGCATCTATGCCGTCAACTCGACGCTCGATCTACTCACTCGAAACTTCCAATTGGACGGCTTCCCGGGAGGGGTGGCGGGCGGCGCCGTGCTTACCCTCGAAGACCACGCGCACGCGGAGACCTCGGAGGTCATGAACAGCCGCGATAATCCTCAACGGATTTCACTCCGGACGCAGCCAGCGGGAATCCGCGGGACGCGGTTCACATTCACGTTCCGCCCGCTCACGATCACTTTGCTGGAATTGAACCTGCGGCCCTAGGGATTCGGGCGGAAGTAGCAGGTCCTCAGTTATCAGTTTTCAGTTGTCACTAGAACTCAGGAGGCTTTTTATGAATTTATCCCGCAGAACATTCATCCTCGGCGCCGGCGCCGGTACCGCCGCGTTATTGCTGGGGAAAGCGAATCCGAGCAATCGCGTTACGGTAGGCGTAATCGGCATTGGACGGCAGACCGTGCATATCAATCTGCCGCAATTCTTTTCCATGCCGGACGTGCAAGTAACCGCCCTTTGTGATGTGGACGCGTGGCGTCTCGCCAATGCTCAGAAACAGGTGGAGGACGCGTACGCAAAACAGTCGGCTTCCGGCACGTTTAAAGGCTGCACAACCTACAAAGACTATCGCGAGCTCCTTGCCAACCCCAGTCTGGATGCGGTCTTCATCGGCGGGCCGGACCACTGGCATGTGCGGATGTCGATGGAGGCGATCCAGGCAGGAAAAGACGTATCCTGCGAAAAGCCCATCACGCGCTGCATCGGGGACGGCCGACGGCTAAGCGATTTGGTGACCAAACACCATCGCGTCTTCCGCACGGACAGCGAATTTCCATCGCGCCGTCACCCTGGTGCGCAACGGTCGGATCGGCAAGTTGCACACCATCCGCGCCGGCGTGCCGGGGACCGATGTCGGCTGCCCCCCGCAGCCGGACATGCCCGTTCCCCCCGAACTCGACTACGAACGCTGGCAGGGGCCGGCGATACATGCACCTTACACCGAGAAGCGCGTGCATACTCCGAAGTCCTACGAGCGCCCGGGCTGGATGCGCCATCGGTACTATTGTGACGGCATGATCACCAACTGGGGAGCCCACCTGAACGATGTCGCGCAGTGGGGCAACAATACGGACCGCACCGGCCCCATCGAGGTCGAGGCGCAAGGGACCTACCCGCCTGCCGACAGCTTCTGGAACGTGCTGCTCAAATTCGAGGCCGCGTACCGCTTTGCCAACGGCGTGCGCATGTTCTACAAGACCGATGAAAAAGTCTATGTGCGATTTGAGGGCTCGGAAGGCTGGATTTTCGCTGAGTACCAAAAGCCGCTGCAAGCCGAGCCCGCCGCGGTTCTCGGCTCCAAGATCGGCGACAACGAAATCCATTTCCCATTCAAGAGTGATAAACAGGACTTCATTGATGCGGTCAAGACGCGCGGTGACACCCTGGAAGGCGCGGAGGTGGGGCACCGCACGACCTCGCTCTGCCACTTGGCGAACATTGCCATCCAGGTGGGCAAGAAGCTGGAGTGGGATCCCGTAAAGGAGCGCTTCACCAACGACGCCGCGGCCAATGCTTTTGTGGACAAGTGGATTCAGGCGCCGCGCCGCAGTTAGCGCCATGCTGTTGGTCTTCGGATTCTGAGGAGAAGCGTAGCACAAGGTGACGCACCGCGCATTGCCCCGACCATGCGCCCCTTATGCAGAAGCTCCGCTTCGGGCTTTTTGTCCTCATTGAACTTGGCAATTCCGCATCGGAGATTCATATGAAGCTTCCGTCGACCCTCTTCGCGATAATCCTGTGGGCAGTGGCGCCGTTGTTGGCCGCTTCTCCGCTCACCAACCCGTTTTTCGTTTTTGACAACGGCACCGGGCGCGACCAGCACGTGCCGCTGGACGAGCAGGCGGAACTGGTAAAGCGCACGGGTTACGCGGGGCTGCAATTCACCAGCACCCAGCACATCCCGGAGATGCTCCAGGCGCTGGAAAGCCGCGGCCTGAAGATGTTTGCCATTTATGTGGCCGCGCACATCGATGGTGACAAGCCGAGCTACGAAGCCGGGCTGCCGGAAGCCATCCAGCAGTTGCAGGGGCACGGCACAATGATTTGGCTCACCGTGCGAGGCACAGCGCCCGATGGCGACGCGCGCGCCACGGCCATCGTGCGGGAGATTGCGGACATGGCCGCGGCGTCGGGCCTGCGAGTGGCTCTCTACCCGCACGTCGGGATGTATGTGGGGACCATTCAGGACGCCCTGCGTGTGGCGAAAAATGTGGATCGCCCGAACGTCGGCGTCAGCTTCAACCTAACGCATTTCCTGGCCGCCAAAGACGAACTAAACCTCGACAAGCGGCTGCGCGAAGCGATGCCGCACCTCTTTTTGGTAAGCATCAATGGCGCGGACCACGAGGGCGGCTGGGACCGTTTGATTCAGCCCCTCGACCGCGGCGAGTTTGATGTTTATACCCTTCTGAAAAAACTGGTGGCGCTGGGTTACCGCGGCCCCATCGGACTGCAATGCTACCAAGTGCCCGGCGATCGGGAGGAAAACCTGACCCGGTCGATGGCCGCTTGGCGCAAATTTGTCGCCCGGATGGCGGAGGAGAAGTAGTGCGCTGCCAGCAGGAGCTGGCGACGCGCGTTATGCCGGGGAGAGATTGGGCTTTTTCCGCATAATGGTGATCGCCCTAACCCAAAATTCGAATTTGAACTCTATTTCTGGATTTTTGTAGCAACGCCGCCTACTATTTCTTGCGGCACCGAGAACGGCGAATCAAGTCGGGTAATATGGAGGCAACCATGGAAGGTCTGCTGCAACCCACTCACCTTTTCTTCCTGATGTTTGCACTGTTCGTCGGCATCGGTTTGAACATAGTAGTCGCCGCACTTCTGTACACTGATTATCAGAGGGTCCCAGCGAGTTTTCGGAAGCTCGACCCCGGCCTTGTCTGGCTGTTGCTGATTCCCTGCTTTAACCTCGTGTGGAACTTCTTTGTTTTTCCCAAACTTTCCGAGTCTTTCAAGGCTTACTTCGACTCCGTCGGGAACACCTCAGTGGGTGATTGCGGGCGGGATCTGGGGCTTGGCTACGCCATCTGTTCCGCCGTCTCCATCATCCCGTTCGTGGGATGTCTTACAGCATTGGCATCCCTGGTTCTGGTCATTCTCTTTCTGATGAAGGCCAATGACCTAAAGAACCGAATACCGATCACTGCTTAGGGGTGGGAGTCTCAAGTGACGCGCCCGATCCGATTGTTGCAACTCGGCTCAGGGCTGGCTCTGGCAACCAGCCTCGCGATTCCCTGCTCCCGACTGCCTGATTGGCCACTTTGCCCCTTTAGATTGCTGACGGGATTCCCTTGCCCAGGTTGTGGCCTCACCCACGCCTTCTGCGACATTTCCCATGGTCACCTCGGCGCAGCGTGGCAGGCTAACCCCTTCGGGTTCCTTTTCTATACTCTGGCGCTCACCAGTTTGTTTTGGCCTGGACTGCGCGCGCGATTCCCCGGAATTGCCGCCTTGATGAGAGAGACTCACGCGCTCGTCTGGGCGCCCGCTGTGCTGATTGTGCTCATGTGGCTTTTTGATGTGGCCCGGATCGCTCGGCTCTAACCTGTGACCTTGCAAATTGGAAATTGATTCGGAGGTAATCTTGAATTCATCCGCGAAACGTCGGTTTTGGCTTTTTATCGCTCTCATAGTTTTGGCGGGAGTCACTCTCGCCTGGGCGCAAACGGCCCAACAGTCGTTGGGACAGTACAATCCGCCCGACGTGAAGAGCAGTCAAAAACCCAGCACTGCCTCCCCGTCACGCGCGGCGATTATCGACGACACTCCGGTGCGCAGCGTTTTCGATCCCGGAGTCATCCCCAGCCGGCAGGATATTACTCCCGCAGGCATTCAGGCGGTCTTTGAGAGCAGGATCTTTGGCCTAACCTTTGGGGCCACAAGCGCCGAGATTTATGCCCTCGCGGCGGCGCGCCGCGGCCTCGTGATTTTCAAAATGGACTGGCAGACCAACAAGGTTCTTGAACAGGTGCGCTCGCAGGGGACGCCCGGCAAGCAGGGCATTGCCTTCGACCTGGTTAATGACGAACCGCTGATCAACGCCACCGGCCCCGAAAAGGTCAACGGAAAAGTGGTGAGCTCCGTCCGCCTGATTTCTATGGCGAATGGCGCCGAAAAAGTTATCGCCCACGCGCTGGGCACCACGAACGCCGGAGGTGTGGCGGTGCCGGCGCCCTCCCCGAAGAACTCCTCGCCGCGCTACGCAATTATCCCCCTCACTTTTGACGATGCGGCGGCCATCGTGGATTTGAGCACGGGCGCGCTGAAGAGTTCGGTGAAGACCGGGATCGCGCCCTTCGGCGCCGTCATCAACGCCGCGAGCACGGTGGCGTACGTCAGCAACTGGGGCGGGCGCTTTCCGCGCCCGGGCGATCTTACGGCCGCCACCGGCCCCAACAAAGGCGCGGACCTCGCCGTAGTGGACCAGCGCGGCATTGCGGCCAGCGGCACCGTCAGCCGCATTGACATTGCCACGGGCAAGGTGACGAACAATATAGAGGTGGGGCTGCACCCTACCTCCCTCGCCTGGGACGAAGCCCACCATCGCCTTTTCGTATCCAACAGCAACAGCGATACGATTTCCGTGATCGACACGGCGCAGAATAAAGTTGTGGAAACCATTTCGGTGCAGCCCTTCGAACGCAAGGTGGCAGGCGTTGCGCCGGAGGCGGTGGTGGTATCACAAGACGGGCGCCGACTCTACGCCGCGTGCGGGGGACTCAACGCTGTGGCGGTGATCGGCGTGGGCGAAGGTCCGCAAGGAGGCTCGAAAATCCTGGGTCTGATTCCCACCAGTTGGTATCCCGACCACATTGCGCTCAGCCCGGACGGGGCTTATCTGGCGGTGTCAACGCTACTGGGCGTAGGCGCAGGATGGAAAATGGCGAACGTCGCCGGTTTTTCCAAAGAAATGGGCTTGGAACTGGAGGCCGGACCGACGCGGCGTTACGTGCACTCCGACCGCGGCACCGTGCAGGTGATTCCCGTTCCCGATGCGAGCCAACTCCCCGCCTATACCACCGCCGTGGCGGACAACAATCACATGCGATTGCGCAGCGCAGGCGCGAGCTTCATCTCCGCCGCCGTAAAGCCTTCCCTGACGGCCGCTCCACTTCCCGTGCCCGTGCATGCCGGCGAACCTTCCCCCATCCAGCACATTGTCTACGTCATCAAGGAGAACCGGTCTTACGACCAGTATTTCGGCGGAATCGGCAAAGGCAATGGCGACCCGACGCTTCAGGCTTACGGCGACGAGGTGGTGCCCAACACGCGCGAACTGACGCGCCAGTTTGTTCTGCTCGATAATTTCTACGCCTCGGGCGGCAATAGCGGCGATGGGCACCAGTGGGTGACGCAGGCCAGCGAAACCGATTACACCCTCTGGCCCGGATATGAGGGCCGCAGCTATCCCAAGAATGGCGATGACCCCATGGCTTTTGCCGACAGCGGATTTATCTGGGACAACGCCCACCAGGCGAAAAGAACCATCGCCGATTTTGGTGAGTTCGTGGGCGGCGTTACCAAAGCGGATAAGGCCGACAGAATCAAGCTGCTGGAGGATTACAAGGCCGGCAGCGATTTCCAGGGGCACTTTCACACCGTGGCCCCCATCGCGCCGCTCAACCGCTTTGTGGTGAAGGACTACCCGGCGTACGGTTTGAATGTGCCGGATGTGGTGCGGGCGCGCATTTTCCTGCAACACCTGAAACAATGGGAAGCCGCCGGCGCCATGCCCAACCTGGTGTTGGTACAGTTGCCCTCGGACCATACGGCGGGCACCAGTCCCAAATTCTCCACGCCCAAGGCCTGCCTTGCCGATAACGACCTGGCCGTGGGCCAGATTGTGGAAGGCATCTCGCACTCGTCTTTCTGGCGGTCAGCGCTGATCTTGATCGTCGAGGACGACGCGCAGGCCGGGCTCGACCACGTGGATGGACATCGCACGGTGGCGCTCGCCATCAGCCCCTATATCCGCCGGGGATCGATCGATTCCACCTTTTATTCCCAATGCAGCATGGTCAAAACCATCGAAATGATTTTGGGACTCCCCCCCATGTCCCTCTTCGATTTGATCGCCAACGACATGCGCAACAGCTTCCAAACCAAGCCGGACTTCACTCCCTACCTCGCGATTGAGCCCCGGCAATCGATCTATGAGGTGAACCCGCCGCTGGCGTCGCTGAGAGGACCGGCGCGCGAAGCCGCCGTCGCCTCCATGCACATGAATTTTGTCGAGCCTGACGACGTGCCCACAGAAATCCTGAACGCCATTCTCTGGCACGACGCCAAAGGATGGAACACGCCGGTTCCGGATGTGCGGAAAATCGCTTTCACGCCGCAATGAGCGCTGGATTGTCGATTCGGATTGATTCGGATTGCGCCCCGATGCATCGGGGCGCAATCCGCCTTTTCCTTAGCCCGTCACGACCCCTTATGTATCTGAAAACACAGTTAGTTAGTAAAGAACTCAGCGAATTTCATTGGCCGGATCAAAATACCAAGACTTTGAAAAGAAAGCGGTTATTGGAACCAGATGAAATGACGTTTGAGATTTCATTTGGTACCTCAAAACGGAGAGCCCGGCACGCGACCTCCCACCTTGGCACGCCGAGTGCTGCAAAAAGTCTGGGTCGGTTTTCGTCTCAACGAGTGGGTGACTTCGCCCACCGCTCAATTCCTTGTCTCGCGCCTGAAGTTCTGACCCACTGAGACCACGTCCGAGGCATTCCGTGCAGAGGCCACCTTTCCCGCCAACTCGCCGCTCGTTCCTGAAGCAGACCTTCCTGCTGGGGAGCACGGTCGCCGCCTTCAAGCGGGGTAACGGTCGCGCCGCGGCGTTGCCATCCGCCTCCGCCGAAGCGGGGCGTTCCCGCGTGGTCATCGCTCGCGACGCGAAAATTCGCAGCGCCGGGACGGGTTTCGACTCCGCGCGGCTCGCCCAGTTGCTTGACCGCTCCCTCCAGGCTACGTTCAATTGCGACTCTCCCATCGAAGCTTGGAAGAAGGTGGTACGTCCGGGCGAGGTAGTGGGGCTGAAGGTGAATTGTCTGGGGGGCCGCGGCAACGCCACGCACCTGGAACTGGTGGAGGCCATCACGGAGCGCCTGCGGCAGGCGGGAATTACCGAGATGGTCATCTGGGACCGGCAAAACTCCGACCTGGAGCGCGCCCGGTTCAAGATTGCCGAGCGCGGTTCGGGCCTGCGGTGTTTTGGCAATGACGTGTTGGGTTTTGAGGACGACCTCTCGACCTTCGGCAAAGCGGGCAGCCTGTTGTGCCGCACGCTGACGCAGGTTTGCGACGCGGTCATCAACCTCCCCGTGCTCAAGGACCACGGCATCGCCGGCGTCACGCTGGCGCTCAAAAGTATGTTTGGCGCCATTCACAATCCCAACAAATATCACTCCGATGCCGGCAACCCTTACGTGGCGGACGTCAACGCGTTCCTCCCCATACGGCAGAAGGTGCGGCTGCACATCTGCGACGGCCTCAACGCCCAATACGACGGCGGGCCCTCTTTTATGCCGCAATGGATGTGGCCGTTCAACGGCTTGCTGGTGTCGCGCGACCCCGTGGCGCTGGATTACGTGGGCTGGAAGATCATCGAGAAAAAGCGCTTGGAGATGGGTGCCAAATCCCTGCGCGAACTGAAGCGCGAGCCGGCGTATATCGCCACCGCCGCCGACGCCGAGCACCGGTTGGGGACTTGCGATCCCCAGCGCATCGAACGGGTGGAGATTTGATGGGAAAACCGTCCTTGGTCCGTAGTCCGTGGTCCGTTGCTCCTGAAGCCCCGGAGGGGCGACGTCCTGTAGCCCACGGCGCAAGCCGTGGGGGGGGAGAGGAATGCGAAAATATTTTTCCAGCCCCGGAGGGGCGGCGTCATCACGCCGGACCGAGGGGAATTCTGACGCCGCCACTACCGTGGCTCAATCGAAGCTTTGCGCCACGTGCTCCCACAGCTTGCGCCGTGGGCTACATCATGTCGCCCCTTCCGGGGCTGGAATCTGAGTCGTATTTATGAAGGACACCTCTAGAACCATTTTAAACACTCACGACCGCCGCGCCTTCTTGAAGGCCGCTTCCCTGCCCTGCCTCGCGGCCTGCGGCGGAGCATTGGCAGGAGCCCCGCTGGCCACGCCCTTGTTCGCAAACCCGCCCGCCACTGAGGATGATAGCCAGTTCATCCGCGAAGCAAAGTTCTACGAAAAGCAGCCCTACAAGAAGACCAAGTGCAAGCTCTGCCCGCGCGAGTGCGTGATTGACGACCAGGAGCGCGGCTACTGCGGCGTGCGCGAAAATCGCGGGGGCACTTACTACACGCTGGTGCACTCGCGCGTGGTGACGGCGCACATCGACCCCATTGAAAAGAAGCCCTTCTTCCACTTTATGCCCGGCGCCGTGGCCTTTTCCCTCGCCACCGCCGGCTGCAACGTGAATTGCAAGATGTGTCAGAACTGGGATATTTCCCAGGTGCGTCCGGAGCAGGTGCGCAGCACGTATGCGCCGCCGCAAAGAATCGCAGACCTGGCGCGGCAGAATAGCTGCCCGGTGATCGCCTACACTTACAGCGAGCCGGTAATTTTCCTCGAATATGTCCTGGATTGCGCGGCGGCGGCGCGGCCGGCGGGCGTGCGCAGCGTGGTGGTGAGCGGCGGATACATTCAGGCCGACCCGCTCAAGAAACTGTGCGCGCAAGTTGACGCCATCAAGATCGACCTGAAAGCCTATTCCGAAAAATTCTACAAGGAAGTTGTGAATGGTGAGCTTAAGCCGGTGCTGGAGGCGATCCTAACGATTCGCAAGGCCGGCGTGTGGAATGAGATCGTTTATCTCGTGGTCCCCACGCTCAATGACGGCGACGCGGAATTCCAAGGCCTGGCGCGCTGGGTGAAGTCCGAAGTCGGTCCCGATGTGCCCCTGCACTTCTCGCGCTTCCATCCCGAGTATCTGCTCAAAAATCTGCCGCCCACGCCCCTCGAGACGCTGGAGCGCGCCAAGGCCATCGCCGACGCCGAAGGGCTCCACTACGTTTACATCGGAAACGTGCCCGGACACCCCGCGGAGAGCACGTACTGCCCGAACTGCAAGAAGAAACTAGTTGACCGCACCGGCTACTCCATTAACGCAGTGAATATCCATCGTGGGAAGTGCCAGTTTTGTCATACGGTGATTCCCGGTGTTTGGACGTAAAGAGTAGGAGTCAGGAGCCAGGAGGCAGGAGGGTAGGGCGAAGTCAAAGGTCAAAACGCAAAAGTCAAAAGTCAAAGCCGATGTTTTGCGCACTTTTGACTTTTGACTTTTGCGTTTTGACTTTTGACTTGCTTTTCCGCCCATCTGCCTCATAAAGGTGATGCTATGAAGATTCCCCATACCAAGCTTGTAGTTCTTTTCGCACTCTTCGCCTTGATGATTGCCGTTCCGCACCAAGTCGGCTGCGCCGCCGAGCAGAAGATACGCCCCGCCGGCGTGGCGGGCGGTTTTTATCCCTCCGACCCCAAAGAACTCACCCAGATGATTGACGGTCTCCTAGCGCAGGTCACCGTGCCGCCGGTGCAGGGTCCTCTGGTGGCGCTCGTTTGCCCGCACGCCGGGTACATGTTCACGGGCCCGGTGGCGGCATCGTGCTTCGCCCAGCTTAAGGGACGGAAATACACGCGCGTCGTGATCATTGCGCCGTCGCACTATGTCAATTTCCCTTTCTCCTCAATTTATGATGGCGATGCTTACGCCACTCCGCTGGGCAATGTTCCCGTGGACAAGGACTTTCGCGCCAAGCTGGCGAAATTGAACTCCTCCATCAAAATCTCCGATCGCGGTCACGTCAAAGAAGCCGAGAACGCCGAGCACTCCCTGGAAGTGCAACTGCCCTGGCTCCAACGCACGCTGGGTGATTTCAAGCTGGTGCCCATCATCATGGGCGATCAGAATTACAACATCGAGCGGGCGCTGGGACGGGCTCTCGCCAAGGCGCTGCTGGCGGAGACGCCGGAGGCGCGCGCCCAGACGCTTATCTTGGTGAGTTCCGACCTCTCGCACTATCACCCTTACGACTACGCGGTGAATGTGGACCATCAGACGCTCCACGCCATCGAGGATTGGGACTACCTCAGCCTGTCGCGCAACTTCGCCATGTGGGAGCGCGGCATTGCGACATGGGAAGCGTGCGGTGGAGGACCCATCGTCTCGGGCATGATCGCCGCGGAGGGCTTGGGCGCAACCCACGCGCGAATCCTGAAATACCTCAACTCCGGCGACACCACGGGCGACAAGACTCGCGTGGTGGGTTATGGCGCGGTGGCGATTACACCGGCCAGTCCGGCGGACGCGAAAAAGGGCGCGGAGTTCACCCTGACCGGCCGCGAGAGGGATGCTTTGATGAAGATTGCACGGAGTTCCGTGGAGACCGCCGTTCGCGATCGAAAAATGTACCTGGTGGGCTCCACCGGTTTCCCGCGCCTGGAAGAAGCTCGCGGCGCGTTCGTCACCCTCAAGGAGCATGGCGAGCTGCGGGGATGCATCGGCTACATCACACCGATGAAATCTCTGGCGGAAACGGTGCGTGACGTGGCGGCCTACGCGGCGCTGGAAGATAATCGCTTCACGCCCGTCAACGCCACGGAGTTGCCGCTCCTCGAGTATGAAATTTCCGTCATGTCACCCCTGCGCCGCGTCCTGGATATCAAAGAGATCAAGGTGGGCAAGCATGGATTGATTATGAAGCAGGGAGATATCGAGGGAATCCTGCTGCCGCAGGTCCCGGTGGAAGAACATTGGGACCGCGATATGTTTATCCAGGAGACCTGCCTCAAAGCCGGCCTGCCGCGCCAAGCCTGGAAGGACGATGACACCGACATTTTTATGTTTACGGCGCTGGTTTTTGGGGAACACTCCGCGCCTGAGCCCAACTTCCCCGGCCGGCCTACCGTTCCCGGCCAGCCGCAGCCGCCATCACTGCCGGGGCCAGGTTTACCGCAGCCATAAGCGCCGCTGTGCGCAAAAATCCGTAAACGGGAATCAGCAGAACGCTCAGCGCCAGAGCCCCGGCGCAGGCCCCGGCAAGGTCCAGGGCATAGAGCACGCCGGGCGAGCGGGGGCTCTTCTCGTCGTCGGGAGAATGTCCATCGCTGTCGGGCCGAGCCGCGCGCGGCTCCCCCTCCGCAAAGTAGGCGCGGCTGGCGAGCAGGAATTGGAAGCCGCCCAGCAATCCCGCCACCAGCGCCAGCGCGGGGAACAGGAATTCACTGGCGGCGCGTTGCCCGGCCGCGCTGCTCACTCGCCCGAGCTGAATGAATAATCCATAAAGCAGCAACGGTGCCGCCGCCAGAAGGATTTGCAGGCCCGCGAGGAGTTGCAGGTCACGCCGCCTTGAAGGACGGCTCGGGCTCAGCGGCAAGCGCAGCTCCCACCAGCCGCCCAGCGCCACGCCCACCATGAACAGCGCCACCAGAATCGTCAGCTCGTGGTAAACATACCCGTAAAGAGCCTGAAAACCCAACAACAGGAGGATTTCCAAACCTAATTCCGTGAACCCCACCACCGCCACCGCGAAGGCCGCTGACCGGCGCGCGCGCGCCGCCGGCTTGTCCTCGCGGCTCGCCGGCCACATCCACAGCAATGGGACCAGCGCCGCGAGCGCCACCAGGGTGGCCACGAGGAGCCGGGTGAAACTCATGCCGGCCAGCGCCTCAATACTGTGCGCGTAGGTCTGGTGGAAGGGTGCGCTCCACAACGCCACGTCAAAGTAATACGCTACAGGAGAAAAATCGCGATTCACCGGCGTCGTGGGCAGGGGCGCGATCTGGAGTTGCAAATCTTGCATGCGGTCCGGCGACATGCGAAAGGGCAAAAAGTATTCTCGCACATACTGGGTGTGCAGCCGGCGCTCTCGCAACCGCCGCAGGAGTTGCTGAGGATCGGCGGTCAGCGTTCCGGGCTTTGTGGCCGCGAAGAAATGGACCGTCTCGCCGGGAATGGCGATGACCTCCGGGAACACTTGACGCAGAGTACGGTTCAGGCAACGGAGAAAATCGGCTAATTCCTGGCTGATGTAGTTTTCCGAGGAGGTCACCTGAAACGACAAAATGCCCCCCGGGCGGAGCTTCGCGGCGGCTTCGCGATAGAACTCTTCCGTGTAAAAACGATTGAGCTGGGCGGTGTGCGGGTCGGGCAGATTGACAATGATGATGTCGAAAGTGTCCGAAGTGCTCTTCAGGAAACGCCGCCCGTCCATGACGTGCAAGCGCATGTAGGGACTTTTGCGGACCGCGTCCCACTCTGTGGGGAAATATCGCGCCGCAATTTCAAAAATCATCGGGTCAAGTTCGACGTAGTCAACGCGCTGCAAACTGGGATGAGCCAGCGCCTCCGCGACGCTGCCATTCACGCCACCCCCGATGAGCAGCAAGCTGTGAGGCTCGGGATGCTCGAGCAGAGCAAAATGCACGGCCTCTTCGGCCGCGGAGGGGTCGGGGACGGTCATCACGATCAAACCATTCTCGAAGAGGCTTCGGCTGGCGCCCGTCTCCACCACGGCCAGGCTGCCATATACGGAATTCTGTGTCGCCACCAAATGATAGCCGCGCCACAACCGGGCGAGTGAAAGGGGCTGGAGTTCATAACCGCCGATGAGGACAAGGGCAGCCATCAGCCCAAAGCATGCGGCCAGACCTCGCCGCCACGCGCTGATTGGGGCGAGAAGCACCCAAGCCGCAAGGAGATTCAGCACACCCAGCAGCGCGGTAATCTCAAACGGGTTCGCGAGGCGTACCAGCGCCAAGCCGGCAAGCACCCCGCCCACTCCCGAACCTGCCGCTTCCAGCAGATACACGGCGCCCGTGGCCGTGGCGGTGGAGGCGCCCGCCATATCCGCGAACAACCGGCTGCCCGCCGCAAACAGCCCGCCGGAGATTACGCAGAAAACACTGAGCGTCACGCAGGAGGTGAGAAACATCGGCACGGGCCCCAGGATTTCTCCGGGCACCGATTGGCAAAAGCTTTTACTGGCCCGCACGGCCAGCAAGGTGAGCGGCAGTGCGAAAGCCAGCAGCATTTGAAGCCCCGCTACGAGTTTTCGCGGATGCCGGGTGCGCAGGGCCCAGCGCCCGAGCAGCCTTGCGCCCAGCGCCGTCCACAGAAGCCAGTTGGCCAGCATCACGCCCAGCGCGAGTTCGTTGCCATAGAAGACCACCAGTAACTCGCGCATCAGCACGACTTGGGCGATGACCGCGGTGAAGCCGATGAGCGCTAAAATGGCGCGCAACGTCCAAGTTGCCCTCAGCGCTTGCCCGCCGATGCTTTGGAAGCCCATTTGCTGACTCATCTGAATGGAGTCGGCGCAATATGGTTGCCAACTTATTGAAATCCATGAAATTTTGATAAATGGATTTTAAGGCCGGTACAACGAGCATTATGGATATTCCGCAAAGCCCCGAGAATCCGCGATTTTCCCCAGTGCCCCGGCGGGAAATGCTCTTAAGAATCATGCGCTTAGGAGGATTGGGCGTTTCGGCGGCGGCGGCGGGGGTGTGGCTGAACAGCCGCAGTCGCCGGCCGGAGGACGAAGCCCCCATCACGCTCGCCCGGAGCTCCACGGCGCCAGCCGACGCCCGCTATCCGGAGATGGTGGTGGCGCAGGGCGAAGACCCCCGAGCCCTGGTGCGGAAGGCGCTCGAGGGGTTGGGCGGCGTCCGGCGCTTTATTGCGCGCGGCGACGTGGTGGTGATCAAGCCCAACATTGCGTGGGACCGCACTCCTGAGCAGGCCGCCAACACCAATCCCCAGGCCGTGGCGGAAATGGTGCGGCAGTGCCTGGAAGCGGGCGCCAAGAAAGTGATCGTGACCGACGTAAGCTGCAATGAGCCCCACCGCTGTTTCCAGCGTAGTGGGATTGCCCGCGCCGCCGGCGACGAGGGCGCGGAAATCGTGCTGCCGGAGGAGCGCCTGTTTCATTCCGTCGACCTGCGCGGCGACGTTCTGGGCGAGTGGCCGGTGCTCGCGCCCTTCCTGGCCGCCGACAAGCTGATCAATTTTCCGATAGCCAAGTCGCATAGCCTGACGGGCGTCACGCTGGGAATGAAGAACTGGTATGGCATTCTGGGCGGAGCGCGCAACCGCCTGCACCAGCGCATCCACGAAAGCCTGGCCGACCTGGCCGACGCCATGCGCCCCACCCTGACCCTGATCGACGCGTATCGCGTGCTCATCCGCAACGGACCCACGGGCGGCAGCCTGGCCGACGTGGTTTTCAAGAAAACGCTGGTGGCCGGAACCGATCCCGTGGCCCTCGACGCCTACGTGGCCAAGGCCTGTTGGGACCTCGACCCCCTCCAGTTGCGCTATTTGCAGCTAGCCCAGGAGCGTGGCTTGGGGACAATGGATTTCGCCAGCGTGCGGACCGTAGTGGTTACGGCCTAGCCGGCATGGTCCGCAGCTCTTTCCAACGCTTTGCCAATAATCCCGGATTTCCGTCTCAAACCTGCCGGATAAAACCTTCGGATTCTTTCCCAAACCTTTATCCATGCGGGTTCCGGCGCAAGGAACAGGGTACCTGGAACGTGTGAAAAAATGCCAGGCCACGGATTAGCACGGATTCGCGTGGATGAAAAGAGAGGACTTATCCGTGCTGATCTGTGTAAATCCGCGGCTCCGACCAATTTTTTCACACGTGCCCGAAACCGTTCCCCCTATTTTGCCGGGGCCGTGGTTTTCGTGAAGTCGAAGACGCGCCGGATGCTGAGCGGCCCGTTGAGGGAAGGCGCTTCGAATTGCGAGATCACGTAAAGCTGCTTCCCGTCGTCGCTGACGCGGAAGGTTTGGGTGAGGTGCTGCTTTTGGGGCAGCTTGGTTTCAGCGACCAAGGCGCCCCCTTCCCAGGAAGCCTGGGTGGAAATTTTATTTCCGTTGGGATCCTTATCGTCGTGCTTCTTGCCGTCGGGGTAAAACGTTTGGGCGCGGTGGGAGTCGTCGATCACCACCACCTGGTCAGAGCGCTGGTCAATGCGCAGGTATTCCGGGTCGGCGGCCAGGCGGTCCCACTCCTGGCTGCTGACGGACGAGCCATGCCCCGCATGTCCGCCGCGGCCCCCGCCAATCCCGCCAATTCCCGGTATGCCCAGCCCGATGCGGCCCATGCCTCCGCCGGGGTAGCCGCCTCCACCGCTGCGCTGGGCCTTGCTGTTTTGGCGCGCGTCGTCAACCTTCTTCTGCGCATCGTCGCTTTTGACCTGGTTGTAACTCCACTGGCCGGTCAGTTGCACTTTGTCCTGAGCGCGCGCCACCACCGCCACCCAGACCGCCAAACACAATGATGCAACCGCCATCGTCGCCTTCGCCGCCCAATTCGAAGCTTTTATCATCGAGTACCTTCCCGTCGTTAACCGCCCCCGCTTTCCCTTCGATTCCGCCGCCCGCCTGCTGGTTGTCTCGGAAGTCAAGGAGTGGCGGGGAGTTGACGCTCGAACTGTTGCAGATCCCAATAGTCGCGCCAGGCGGCGATCTTTCCACTCCGCAGCTCGAAGACGCCCATGCAGGGAACGCTGACGCGTGTCTCTCCCACCAGGAAGTTGTCCACCCGCTCCGTCATCACGATGTCGCCCTCCGCCACAATGTGCCGGATCTCCCAGGGCAACGCCACCATGCGCTCGGCCCCCCGGCGCAGCGTTTCGCGGATGGCCTCCCGGCCTTTGACAGGACTCCAAGGAGCATTCCACCAGACCGCGTCCTCGGTAAAGTAACTGGCGAACTCTTCCGGCTCAGCTCGGACACACACCTCGATAAAGCGGCGAATTAGAGCGACGTTCGCTGCACTGTCCATAAGGTCACCTCGCCTGATCCACGAACCGACTTTGACACTCTGTGCAAACACGTCGGTATTGCCATAGTGTAATTTCTTGTTTTCTTTAGCAACCAATTTGACGTCTCGTAGGGGCACGCCATCCCCCAGACCAACCTTCACCACGGAGGCACGGAGGCACAGAGGAAAAACCGGCGGATGCTCCGCCCCACAAACTGCACGGGCGGGCGGACAGCCGGGCGCAGGGGCGTGTGGACTCCCCTCCTGATTCAGGAGGGGCCGGAGCGCTCAGCGACGGGGGTGGTTACAGAACCCTAATTCCCAAGGCCTAATCCGTAGTGGAAGGCGGCAGAACCTACGACGTCGGCAAATTTGAAATATGGCTGTTCCGCATTTTCGGTGCGTAGAACATGAGGGGTAATATACGCATAACGCGCGTATTTTAAGGTTGCAGTGCGTCGAATGAGTGCTATTATCTACGCATGAGGTGCGTAGAATGAGACACTATATTCACGAATTATCGGAATGGCTGCATTTCCATTGGAATGAGGGGGCTCTTAGCGCACCTCTTGCCAAGGTTCGTCACCTGCAGGGACGCCTGCTGGGCCGCATGGAGGCGCTGGGCTTTTCCCTTCAGAAAGAGGCAGAACTGGCGACCCTGACCCTTGACGTTCTGAAGTCCAGCGAGATTGAGGGTGAAAAACTGAATGCCGACCAGGTGCGGTCGTCGATTGCGCGGCGGTTGGGCATGGACATCGCCGGTGCTGTCCCCGCGGACCGCGATGTGGAAGGTGTCGTGGAGATGATGCTCGACGCCACGCAGAACTTCGCGCAGCCCCTCACCGAAGAGCGTCTGTTGGGGTGGCACGCGGCCTTATTCCCGACCGGCCGTAGCGGTCTACGCAAGATTGCGGTGGGCGCTTGGCGCCAGGATGCGGATGGACCCATGCAGGTGGTTTCCGGCCCGGTCGGCAAGGAGAGAGTTCATTATGCAGCCCCGGCGGCGGCCCTTCTCGAGATTGAGATGGCCCGGTTCATAAGGTGGGCGAATGAGGCCGACAACACGGATTTGGTTCTCCGGTCGGCGCTTGCGCACTTGTGGTTTGTGACCATCCACCCCTTCGACGACGGCAACGGCCGCATGGCGCGAGCGATTGCCGATTGGCTTCTGGCGAAATCAGAAAACAGCGCGCAGCGGTTTTACAGCATGTCGGCGCAAATCCGGCAGGAGAGGAACGCTTATTACGACATCCTGGAAAGGACACAGAAAGGAACGCTCGACGTTACGCCCTGGATGGAGTGGTTTTTGGGCTGCCTGGAGCGCGCTTTGGCCGCCACCGAAACCACCCTGGCCATCGTCCTGCGCAAGGCGCGCTTCGGGGAGGGGCTTCGGGGCACCGCGATCAATGAGCGTCAACGGCGGGTCCTCAATAGCATGCTCGATGGATTGGAGGGAAAGCTCACTTCCACAAAGTGGGCGAAGATCGGAAAGTGCTCGCATGACACGGCCCTCCGTGACATCCAATCCCTGATCGAAAAGGGCGTTCTGGTCAAAGAGGCCGCCGGTGGCAGGAGTACAAGTTATTCCCTGAAAGGAGCCGGTTGTTGAGGAAATCGAGTGCGGCTGTTTCTATTCAACCTCAATGAGATAACTTACCATCCAGAGTTCAAGCTGTTGGAGGCGCGTTTTCCAGCGGACTTTGAAATCCTTCATCCACTCGCGGCTCGGCGACGTATCAGGCACGTCCACCACCAGCCGCACCAGAT
>Ga0326727_10008503_pt1 | contig 25979 bp, 20 predicted proteins | sample MB2enrmetagenome_FD_207643 | JGI IMG/M metagenome (GOLD analysis project Ga0326727, IMG submission 207643) | Lab enriched peat soil microbial communities from McLean, Ithaca, NY, United States - MB29MY | ecosystem: Environmental > Terrestrial > Soil > Wetlands > Peat | place: USA: New York...
GCCAGGATCCCTCCTTCGCCAGTTATGTATCGCTGGATGTGACCTACATCGACAACTGGAGCATCTGGCTGGACTTCAATATCATTCTGCGCACCATCGGCGTGATCTTTGAGGGGACGGGGACGTAACCCGCACAACTCTCGAAGGTTGAAGAAACAATAGCCTCTCGTGGTGCAAATACTGTGTCAACACAGTGTCTTAGACACGTGAGATATTTTGCCTCATCGACCTTACGGCGGCCAGGAGTATTAAAGGCCAGATGTGTTTCTCAAACGTCAAAGGATGAACAAAGTCATGTTTGATACCCCTTGGATTTGTAACTCCGGATCGCGATCGAACCGGACCTGTGGCCTATTGCGTACCTCAGGATTGCTCGTATTACTTTGCGGCCTTTTCGCGATCCCTGGTGCTGGAGCCCAGACTCAGGATCAACCGGGAGATCAGTCCCCATATCAGCAACCGGGGCAAACGCCGGATCAGCAGATGGATCAGACGCAGGGCCAGCAGCCGGGGCAAACGCCGAGCCAGCAGACGGGGCAAACGCCGAGCCAGCAGCCGGGACAGACGCCGAACCAGCAGACGATGTCTCCAGAGCAGATAGTCGGCATTCTAGAGCAGGAGCCGGATATCCTGGACACTATTAAGATCCAGGTTGCGCAACAGTCCGGGGTGGATCCAAGTACAATCAGCGATGTAGCGATCTATACGCGCATACGCCAGGATCTCAGCCTACGCGACTTGGCTACCAAAGAACTACTCAGGCGTGGCTATACCATCGATCTGGGCGCGCTTAACTCGAATCTTTCGAATACGGGAAATGCTCCTTCCACAGCAGTAACTGGACGTCAGGCGCCAAAACCTTCCCCGGCTCAGATCCTTCCTTATGAAAACCCGGACGATTCGCAGGCTCAGCGTCGACTTAGCCCGTACGTGAACATGCCCTCATTGTCGGATCTTTATTCTCAATTCCCCGCCCGGGAAACGAAATTGCGCCGATTCGGCAGTGATGCCTTTCTTATTGGCACGGGAAACGCGAACGAATTGCCGATGGATCTCCCCGCCGGTCCCGATTATGTTCTTGGGTCTGGGGATAACCTGATAGTGAATATGTGGGGCGGCCAGTCGAACCGCTTGAGCAGAATCATCGATCGTCAAGGCCAGATTGCGCTCCCTGAAGCGGGCACGATCATGATTGACGGAATGACGATCGAACAGGCGCAGAGTGCAATTCAAAAGGCGCTCGATACGCAGTTTCAGGGTGAGCACGTTGAAATATCCCTGGGGCGGCTGCGCACAGTGCGCGTGTATGTGGTAGGTGACGTGCAGCGGCCTGGAGCCTATGACGTTAGTTCTCTTTCTACGCCCCTGAGCGCCTTGTACGCGGCCGGTGGCCCGACCGACCGCGGATCGCTGCGAATCCTGCGCCAATACCGCGGGAAACAACTAATCCGTCAAGTCGACCTTTATGATTTTTTGCTGCGAGGCGTACGTTCGAACGACGACCGGCTGCTACCCGGCGATACCATCCTTGTGCCGCCGGCAGGGCCGCAGGTTTCGGTTGAAGGCGTGGTGCGTCGTCCCGCGATTTACGAGCTCAACGGTGAGCAGGGATTGAACCAGGTACTCGACCTTGCTGGAGGAGTGTTGGTTTCTGCGAGCCTGAAACAGATCAATGTGGGACGAATTGAAGCTCATCAAAGCCGCACTATGTTCAGCTTGCAGTTACCTGACGACCAGGACGAGGTGAAAGAGAAGATTGCTGCTTTCAAGGTACGGGACGGAGACGACGTCGTAATCACGCAGATTCTGCCTTACAATGCGCAGGCAGTCTATCTTGAAGGGCATGTCTTTCATCCAGGTAAGTACCCCTATCGTGATGGGATGACTATTAATGATCTTCTGCACTCTTATCAGGACGTAATGCCGGAACCTTCCGATCACGCCGAACTTATTCGCTTGCAGCCGCCTGACTTCCGGCCAGAGACCATCAGCATCAACTTGCCCGACGTATTTATCGGTAACGAGTCAATTCCGCTTCATCCATTTGATCTAGTTCGCATTTACGGTAGATATGAGATCGATTCCCCCAGGGTTAGTATTGACGGAGAAGTCATTCGCCCCGGCAGTTACCCGATGTCTGAAGGGATGACTGTGGCTGGATTGGTTGGGATGGCGGGCGGATTCAGGCGTAGCGCCTTTCGCGATGAGGCCGACCTTTCCAGCTACATTGTTGAGAATGGCCAGAAAGTACTGGTCGACCACAGCGAAGTGGCTGTACAGAAAGCACTCGATGGCGACAAAGGCGCTGATGTTGCTCTGAAGCCTGGCGATGTCGTCAGTATTCGACGCTTGGCCGGCTGGCAGGACATCGGTGCATCGGTGACGATAAGCGGCGAGGTCGAACATGCCGGCAGCTACGGAATCCGAGACGGAGAACGGCTTAGCGCCGTGCTGAAGCGGGCGGGAGGTTTCCGAAAGGAAGCGTATCCGTACGCAGCGGTTTTGCAACGGATACAGGTCCGCCAACAGAATGAGCTAGCTCGCGAGCAGATGATCCGTCGAATCGAGAATACGCCGGTCGTGGTGAGTCCGGGGACGATAACCGGCTCACAGACAGCGCAGGACATGCAAAAGTCACTTGAGATGCAGCGCCAGGAGATTCTCGCGAACCTTCGCAGTCAGCCCGTTGGTGGTCGTCTGGTGATCAACATCTCCTCCGACATCAGCCGATGGGAGAATACGCCTGCCGATATTGAGCTGCGCGCAGGCGATACCCTGCTCATACCGAAGCGGCTGGATTTCGTAGCAGTCAGCGGCCAGGTATACAACCCAGTCGCAATAAACTATGCCCCCGGAAAGAATCTCGGCTGGTATTTGCGAAAGTCGGGCGGCGCGACACGATCGGGCGACAAGAAGGAAATCTATGTGCTCCGCGCTGATGGGTCGATTGTGCCAATGGGCAATAGCTGGGTAAGCAATAGCTTCATGGACCTCCATATGCGGCCCGGCGATACTATCTTCGTTCCGGAGAGAATCATCGGCGGTTCGCAGCTCTGGCAGAACATACTGGGTGCGGCGCAGGTTGCGTCCGCGGCTGCTCTTCCCTTCGCCTTTGCCGGAGTCATCTGATAACTCGACGAACGAAATGCCTGCTTCACTGCACTGGAGATGAAACCTTGAGTAACGAAGAAGAAAAGCATCTGGGCGCCAGCGATGTTGAGACGGCACTGATGGGGGTCCCCGTGACGAACCTGAAGGCGGCATTATGGCGGCGCCGTCGCTGGTTAGCCACGGTGACCGGTCTCGGCTTGTTGCTCGCAACCGCCAGCACATTCCTTATCCCGAGTGAATACGAATCGACCGTCCAAGTGATGCCGCCCGATCAAGAGTCCTTATCAGGCAGGGCAATGCTTAGCTCGATGTTGGGCTCTTTGACAGCGGGAAGCTTGCTCATGGGAGATATGGGAGGCGGGTTGTGGAGCGGAAGAACGCAGGGCGGAACCACCATCGGGATTCTGAGCAGCCGGACGGTCCAGGACGATATTATCAATCGTTTCGATCTGAGGCGTGTTTATCATCGCAGGCTCTACATGGAGGCCCGCAAGGATTTGGCACACCAGACCAAATTCACAGAGGACAGGAAAAGCGGAATTATGTCCATTACAGTAACAGACAAAGATCCCTATCGTGCCCGCGACATTGCGCAAGCGTACATCGACGAACTAAACAAGCTCGTCAACAGCCTTAGCGTCTCCTCGGCCCGCCGCGAACGGATATTCCTGGAAACAAGACTGAAAGCCATTAAGGATGACCTTGACGCCAGCTCTCAGGCATTGAGTCAGTTCTCCAGCCGCAACGCTGCTTTGGACCCCGAAAAACAGGCAGAAGCAACTGTAGCGACCGCTGAGAAGGTTCAAGACGAGCTGATTGTTGCTCAAAGTATGCTGTCTGGGCTGAAAGCCACGTATACCGATGACAACGCGAGGGTACGCGAGGCTCGCGAACGCGTCGATGAACTGCAAAGGCAACTGACGAAGATGACGGGCGTACGGGGCAATGCAAGTTCCACGAGCCCCGCTTCTGACCAGGCGCTTCCCTCAGTCCGCGAGTTACCCCTCCTGGGAGTCACATACTACGATCTCTACCGGAGAATCACGATAGAGGAAACATTGTATGAGGCTCTAACCAAGCAGTATGAGCTTGCCAAGGTTCAGGAAGCCGAGGACGTTCCACCCGTCAAGGTGTTGGACGCACCAGACGTGGCGGAGAAGAGATTGTCAAAGCACCGCGCACTTATTATGTTTTTCGGCATGTTGGTATTCGCTTTTGCAGGTAGCGTGTGGGTTTTCGTCAGTGAGCTGTGGAGGATTACTGATAACTCTCATCCTGCGAAGGCGCTTGCAATTCGAGTTCTGCATTCAACCCGGCGTCACAATCCCGTTGCTCCTGCCTAAGTCGAACCTGCTTACTCCGTGGAAGTTCGACCGTGCGCTTTACAGGAAGCGCACTCAAATCGAGCGGCTTTTCCGCAGATTTAAAGGGTTCTACAGCATCTGCTCCCGCTTTGAGAAGCTTACTGTTGCCTTCCTCGCCTTCCTCCCCTTCGCGCTGCTTGTCTAAGCCCCAGGTTAGTGTGAGCACGTCCTTGTTCGTGGTCCTGCTCTCCAGGTTCGAAGCTAATCAATAAATGCCGCAACAGGCTCTTCAGAAGTCTTGGGCGGAAGGAGACACTCCATGAGAAGATTCTTGGGCTTGGGGGCAGTCGTTGAGATGTGCCCGCCGCTTCACCGGCAGATAAGCCGCCTCCGCAAGTGGCGGCTGCATGAACCAGATTTTCGTCTGGCGTACAAGGTTCTCGGCAGCAGTTATGGTGGCTGGGCCGTGCCAGAAGGCTACCTGGATCGAAAGTCGATTGCTTACTGTGTGGGCGTTGGGAGAGACATCACCTTTGATTTGGCGTTGGTCAATCGATATGGTTGCAAAGTCTTTGCTTTCGACCCGACCCCGATGGCTGTGGAGTTTATGGGCAGTCGCGAGCTCCCAGATGAGATTACATTTGCCCCGATCGGGTTGAGTTCGCACGATGGGATGGCGACGTTCTATACGCCTCAGAGAGAGGGGTTCGACGCCTTTAGCAAAGTAATTGATCCAAAATGTGGAGAGTCGGCGGAAATACTATGCGAGACTCTGACGTTGGCTTCGATTATGAAGCGTCTTGGTCACGACCGCGTCGATCTGTTGAAAATGGATATCGAAGGCTTCGAATATGAGGTTATTGACGATATCATTTCATCTCGTGAATTGCCAAATTGCCTTCTGCTCGAATTCCACCATATGCTATATGGGATTGGAGTCCAGCAAACCTACAGGGCTGTTGAAAGTCTCTTGGCGGCAGGTTATCGAATATTCTGGGTAAGTAACTTGGGCCGCGAGTATGGCTTCATTCGCAACATGAACACAGCTACCGATGCGGCCAATTCGCTTGAGGCCCGGGCTGTCGAACATTGAATGCGGCGCGGAACCGCGCACCAGTCGTAGGGAGGGATACAGGATGACACGACACATGAGTCTGTTTGGCTGTAGCGGCTTGTGAGCTCCAAATTGGCGCTATCACTGTTTCAGCGGCTGATGAAGGGCGGCTCAGTCTGGGCAATTGCCGACCAAGTCGTGGTAAGTGCCGGAAACTTTGCTACGACGCTGCTCCTTGCCAGAGCGCTTGTGCCAGCTGAATTTGGAACGTTCGTACTCATCAACTCGGCCTGCCAGATCATGATAGGTTTCCATGGAAACCTTGTCGTCTCTCCGCTTGTTGTGCTCGGGGCGTCCGCGAGTACTACCAAGTATCGGACCTATCCGACGGCAGCGCTGGCATTCACTTTGGCACTGCTGCCAGTGTCGTTCCTTGTTGTATTCCTGGCATCGGCATCCTTACATAGAGAAGTAACAGGATTGCTCGCGGTATTATATATCCTCGCGTGGCAATTCCAAGAGACTACGCGACGGGCTTTGACATCCAAACTCCGATACGGAGATGCAATCTGGGGAGACTCCATCAGTTATCTCGGCCAGGCGTTGCTTGTGGGTCTGGTGTTTCGGCACCCTGGGAGCACACTCAACGAGGCGTTCACGATCATGGCCTCTGCGACGTTGGGTGCCGCAGCCCTGCAATGCTGGCAGGCAAAAGCCGTTCTGATGACATGGACGGAGTTGAGCAATTGCGGAGTTGAGTTCTGGGCCTTGGGCAAATGGATGATTGTAGTCTCGCTGACGAGCGTAGCAGCCGGCCCTCTATTCCCCTGGTTCTTGAACTGGTTTCACGGCAAGGAGGCGGTAGCGAGCTATCAAGCCGTGATGAATGTGCTGGGGCTTGCAAATCCGCTAGTTATCAGCATTTCAGCAATCGTGATGCCTACAGCAGCAAACTGGTTAAATGAGAGCAGTATGCAGAGAAGTAGATCCTTGTATAAGCTGGCGATGCGGTATGTGCTCCAATTCGAACTGCTTCTCGCTCCTTGGCTCTTGGTACTTTTGGCCTGGCCACATAGTGCGTTAATCGCATTTTACGGGAAGACCACACTATACGGCGGCCAAACGGCTGCTCTGCGGGTTGGGGTTTTGGTCTACGTATTGACCGTGCCGATGACTGTTTTTGGAGCTGTTCTTACCGGCATGGGAAAGACCAAGAGCAACGCCGCCATGCAAGTTGTAGGCGCGGGGGCATCTCTGGTGTGCGCGCCTCCGCTGATATTTGCCGGAGGAGTAGTGGGAACGATGCTGGCTGAAACAGTCGCGCGCGGATCACGCGTTTTGTATGCAGCTCGATCGATTCGTCGGTTTTCTGCCGTCAACAGTATTAGGGAAACGCACACTACTGAAGGACGCGCACTGAAGGCCTGACAGAGCTCGAGTCAAAATGGCTGAAAGGAATCATGTGTTTTCTATCGCCCAAACCGAAATCGAAACTGCAGGTCCTAATCCTGCGGGCACTCGACCTAGGACACTAAAGGTTCTAGTCTCAGCTTTTGCCGCCAGCCCGATCAAGGGATCTGAGTTCGCTGTTGGATGGGAGTGGATAAGGGCGATTGCCAAGAATCACTCGGTATGGGCCATTACCAGAGAGTCTGAGCGCGAAGAGATTGAGGATTATCTTCGCGCACATCCCAACGAGCTTACGAACGTGTCGTTCTGCTTCGTTCCATGGCATGAACCGTCCTATTCTGGGATCCTACTCCACATCGCTTATCGAATAGAGTATGTCAATTGGCAAAAGCGTTGCTTCGCGAAGGCGCGGGACCTGGATGCAAATGTGAACTTCGACATTGTTCATCACGTCAACGGTACAGGTTTTCGAGAACCGGGGTTTCTCTGGAAACTTGGAAAGCCATTCATATGGGGTCCAATTCTCGGACTGACGTATTTCAGATTAAGGTTTCTCAAGTCAATTCCAATTGGCGAAGCTGCGTTTCTCGTTGCGAAGAATCTGACAACCGCCTGGATGATGTATGTCGCGCGGCGCCCAAGGCAGGCGGCTTTTGCCGCTGCTCGCATTTTGGCCGGAACAAGACAAACCGCAACCATGGTTGATCTGCTCTGGAAAAAGCCCTCCACTGTCATTAGCCCTGTTACTCCGCCGGAGATTAAAGAGAATCTCCCCACGCGCCGCAATCCTGGTGCCCCGTTGCGTCTCATCTGGTGCGGTAGCTTCGAACCGAGAAAGGCTCTGAAATTGCTGCTGCTTTCTCTGGAATGTCTCAAAGGCGACGAAGTCCAGTGGGAGCTGATTGTGATTGGCAGTGGCCGATTGGAGGATCGGTGTCGGCGGATGGCGTGTGATCTAGGCATTTCGGAGCATTGCAGATTTCTGGGACGCCAGCCTAGAGACAAAGCGCTTGCTCTAATGCAAAGTGGGCATGTTTTTGTACATTCCAGCCTTTATGAGGGCTTTCCTACCACTGTAGTCGAGGCGATGAGTTTGGGGTTACCGTTAGTTGGTATAGACCATTTTGGATTTGGGGATGCTGTAGACGACCGTTGCGGGATTCTAATCCCCCCTACCGACATTCACTCGGTGATTGTCGGTTTCGCAGAGGCTATACGAAAGTTGTGGCGAGACGAGGAGTTGAGATATAAGATGGCGCTCGCGGCACAAGCGGCCGCAATGTACCTATCGTGGAAACACAAGATACAGATTGTAGAATCTATCTATCAGGACGTTCAGCGCTTAACCTATCGAACGACGTGACGGGATAATCATTATCGTCTACACGATTCTTGAACTGGAGTAGCATGCAGCCTGAAGATACCTCAATTGCCCTCAACCATTTCCTGCTTTGCACGGGCTGACTATGATCTTTACAGTTATTACGGCGACCTATAACAGGCGGCGGCTTTTGGAGCAGCTATTCAAGAGTCTCATGGCGCAACATTATGATGAAATTGAGTGGATTGTTATCGATGATGGGGGAAGCGACGGAACTGGGGACCTAATAGCGGAGTTTCAACGTGAGGCAAAGTTTAGTATTCGCTACGTTCGCCAGGCAAATGGCGGCAAGCAAGTCGCGGTTAACCTTGGGCTTGGAATGGCGACTGGAGGCTTGGTCACGATTATTGATGACGACGATTGGTTTGTGCCGGACGTATTCTCTTCCATCGCCAGGGACTTCACAACTATTGCTCACAGCGAAACGGTCGCGGGGCTCAGTTACCTGTGCTTCGATTCGGCAGGGAAAATCCGGGGAAGACAGTTTCCGATAGACCGCATGATCTCGGATCATTTCGAGTGCCGCATTAATCAGAATGTGTGGGGAGACAAGTGCGAATTCACCAAAGCTCAAGTACTGCGCGAGAATAACATCCGATTTCCTATAATCGGCACAAAGGGGGGCATTGCAGGGGATACATTGTTTCTTTTGCAGATAGCGAATAAGTACAAAACCTGTTACATCAATAAGCCGGTGCTCGTGAAGATATTCCTCGAGGAGGGAATTACCGTGAACTGGCGCAAAAAGGCCTTAGAGAACCCGGGGTTGACGTCTGCGTACTACGCCGGGTATTTGAATTCACGAGTTCGTCTCAGGATCCGCCTCAGATATATGATCGCGTACGTTGCTATAGAGAGCTATGCGAAGAAGAGGATAGTGGATCCTAGTGTACCCGGATCGCTGAATCGCGTTCTCTTCTACCTATCATATTTGCCTGGACGGACAATCGGGGCAGCATGGAGACGCTATGGAGACGGCGCGCACCCATTAGCGAGGCGGCGGCTGGGGTCAAACGGTTGACCGAATTAGAATGCACTCTGAATCGAGCTCAATCACCAACAGTCGTTCTTTGATTTGGACAGCGTATGCGCACCCCACCGAGCGGAGGAGATCATTGAGGCAAGGCCAAAAGCCATGGGTGAGAATTTGAAGCGCACTAGAACTATGCCCGCTCTCGGAACGATCTTCCTGGTGCAACTTGCGGGAGTTTATCTGCTGGACTGGTGGTTTCACTTCGAGCCCGGCGATTACTCAATGCGGTTTTGGCCCCATCTCATTCGCGCTGTGTTTGTGATTCAGATTGTTGGATATATTGCACTCCATGCAAGGCAGGTTAAGAACCTCCGAGTCGCGAGAATCCAGTTTTTGTGGTTGGCAATCCTGACGCTCCGATTTCTTTACTCCGGCAACTTCGATAGCCAAGTTGTTTTGTACATGTCCTACTACGCGTATTGGGTATTGGTTTTATGGGCTGGATATTGTCTGGTTGTCGATGGACATTTGAGTACCAGGCAGGTCGCCACCGCCGGCGCCCTGATGATTGTATTGATGATCATAAGAAATGCGCTCTGGACTTTTGCGGGAGTTTGGATTGGCGTTCTTGGCGTAGGATGGCGCCCGGAGAGCGAGATTACGAATTCCGCTTATGCAATGTTGTGGTTTACTCTTATGCTGATGCTGGATATCAGCGTACCGCTGGGCAAGCTGATTGCTCTTTTGGGCGTGATGTCCATTGTACTTTCCGTGAAGCGGGGTGCTTTCATAGCGCTTCTACTTGCCGGCTTGGCGTACGGGATAACATACGCCTACATTCACCGCAAGAGTCGCGGGATACAGCGCGCTGGCGCAATCGCGGTTGTCGTAGCCGTTGTAATTGGGGTGTCGGTATGGGCGCGCTCGGACGTGATATCCGAGCGATGGGCAGACGTCGATGATCCGAGTGCAATGGGCGGCGGGTCCGGGCGTGAGATATTCTGGGCGATTATTGGACAAGAGTGGCTCGGTGACGATCTGACGACGAAATTTATAGGAAATGGGCCCCACTCTGTCTATGAGTTAACGGGGGAATTGTGGTTAGCCGAGATCCCGGCTCATAATGATTGGCTGAACCTTCTCTACGAGTTCGGCATTATCGGTATGTTGGCATTTGCAGGAGTATGCTGGGCGTTGGCACGAAGCGTCCCACTACTAATACGAGACTGCGCCAAAATGGCTCCAACGTTCAGCGCTGCATTGGCGGCCGCGTTCTGCGTATCGGTATTTGACTTATTCTGTTATAACACTGAAACCTCCTTTTTTGCCGTGCTTGTTGCTGTTCCTTTGGGCATAAGCGCGAGGACCCACCTGGCGGACATTGAAGAGCCGTTAGCCCGCAAATCTGCTTAGGGAACCTCTGACTAAGTTCGAATGCGTCGTCGTCATTCCCTCAGGGGCTAAAGCCCGCGCTCATTTTGCTGCATTTACGGCGCGGCTAAAGCCGCGCCCTTTCAAAGCTCGGGCTTGATCAGAGGTTCCTTAGAGAAGCGCATTCAATCCGAAGCGGCGCTGTATTCAGAGATTTGCGGCGGGAAGAAGATACTTTGAAGACAGCATTGAAGCAAAGAGCCTTGCTTTGCACAGGCGACTTTTAATGAAAATTGCTCTCGCAAACAACTACTATTATCTGCGCGGTGGAAGCGAGCGAGTATTGTTCGACGATCAAAAGGCTCTGGAGGCGCTGGGACACGAGGTAAGGCCTTTTGCGCAGTATGACGAAAAGAATCATGCCGCAAGCTCGGCGACTTTCTTCCCTCGAATCGCAGACTATACGACCGTGGGGCCAGCAGGCCGGGCAAAGGCCGCCATTGATATTGTCTATTCGAGTTCAGTTGGAAAGGCCTTCGCGGCATTTTTGGATGATTTTCATCCCGATGTGGTTCATTGCCACAACATCTATGGACATCTGACGACTGCCGTTCTCGATGAGGCAAATCGGCGCCATATACCGAGCGTTCTGACCGTGCACGATCAGAAGCTAGTATGCCCTGCCTATCTCGGACTACGCCAAGGCAAGCCCTGCCAGCTTTGCCAGGACGGGGGATACTGGCGTTGCGTACGATGGAAATGCCACAAGCAGAGTTACGCGGCATCGCTGGTTTATACCGCCGAATCTTATTTCAATCGCCTGGGTGGCAAGTATGACGCAGTTTCGCGCTTTCTATGCCCCAGCCGCTTCATGCAGAATTCACTCATAGATTCCGGGATTGCGGAAAGCCGGACCTCATATCACCCCAACGCTCTTGCGCCGGGGGATTATGTTCCCTGCTTTGAACCGGGCGATTATGTTTTGTATGTAGGCAGGCTATCGGCTGAAAAGGGACTGCTAACATTGCTGGCGGCTCTTGAGCAGACAGATATCCCGCTGCGCATTGCCGGCGCAGGGCCGCTCGAAGCCGAGGTCCGGGAGCAAATCCACGCGCGAGGGCTCGCCGTTCAAATGGAAGGGTACTGTACCGGCGAACAGTTGGCCGAGTTGTTCAGAAACTCGGCGTTCACCGTTGTTCCGTCCGAATGGTTTGAAAACGCTTCTATGTCAATTCTCGAATCCTTCGCATATGGCAAGCCGGTGCTGGCGGCCAATATAGGCGGGAATCCTGAACTGGTCGTTGATGGAGTGACGGGACGCCAATTCGCTTCCGGGAACGTTGACGATCTTGCCATTGTGGCGCGTGAAATGTGGGAGAATAGAGATGAACTTAACAACATGGGACGACAGGCGCGGAGTCTCATAGAGCGGCAGTTCAATCAAGAGCGGCGCATAGCGGATCTGCTCTCTATCTACAGCCATGTCAGCGGGCACCTTGCCATGAAAGAACGCTAGCTTCCCCTGCGACGGGTCATGTCTTTTACCTGTCGCGATGTATGAATATCATGCTAGCCCAAACAGCCGGACGGATCTCCGGAACTGCGGCTATCAAGACCCGGATTGGCTGTTCCTGAAAGTGCAACGGATAGCCGCATCCGGAACCAGGTCCGCTGCATTTCAGAAAGCGGTGCAGGATGCTCCTTTTTCGAGATTCTTGTGCAGAACCTAGAACCCCAACGGAGGTCGGATCATGACAGAAGCAATAACCTATACAGGTGAGAAGCGGATCCATTTCGGCAGCATCATCAGCACCTACAGATGTAACGCTAAATGTAACATGTGCAATATCTGGCGGAATCCAACCAAGCCTGCGACGGAGGCCGGAGTCGACGTCTACGAAAAGCTTCCGCAAATGGATTTCGTGAACTTGACGGGTGGTGAGCCGTTCCTCCGCTCAGATCTCGAGGACATTGTGAGCGTGCTCAAGACGAAAGCACGCCGCATGGTCATCAGCAGCAATGGATGGTTTGTTAACCGGACGATTCGCCTATTTGAAAAGCACGGGAATAGCATCGGCATTCGGATCAGCATCGAGGGACTTTCCCATACAAACGACAGTATCAGAGGCATGCAGAAAGGGTTTGACAACGCAATCCGGATCCTCACTACGCTCAATAGCATGGGAATCAAGGATATCGGCTTCGGCTTAACGGTACAGGACATCAATGCCGGGGACGTGAAGGAACTCTATCAACTGGCCAAGATGATGGATGTGGAGTTTGCAACCGCGGCGCTGCACAATTCATTCTATTTCCATAAGATGGATAATCGGATTGACGACGTGCAGGACTCGCTGACGGCCTTGAAGGCGTTGGCCGAAGACCAGTTGAAGTCTCGCCGTCCAAAGGATTGGTTCAGAGCCTATTTCAATTATGGACTCATGAATTATCTGCAAGGTGGAGAGCGTTTGCTTCCTTGCAGAATGGCTCATGATGCGTTTTTTCTGGAACCGAATGGGGATGTGTTGCCATGCAACGGGATGGATAAGCCGATGCCTTTGGGCAATCTCCATGAACAGACGTGGGATGAGATATGGTATTCCGAGTCCGCGGAAAGAGTGCGTGAGGCCGTTCGCAACTGCCCGAAGCAGTGCTGGATGATGGGCTCAGTGGCGCAAGAGATGAAGAAGCACATCAAGAACCCACTGAAATGGGTCGTGGCACATAAGTGGCTAGGTCAGGAGATCACCGTTCCTCCCAAGGTGGAGAGGCACCCGCACAGTCTTTTTGGAGTCGATGGTTTGACAGCTAAAGAATCAATGCAATTGGTTAGTATTCGAGGGGCCCGGAACCCCATCCAGGAGCAAGTTGTCGAATAAGCACGGGCTCGCTATTACCTCATGCTTAATCAGCTTCCCTGAGGTGGATATTTACAAGTTGCACCTCCCCGGCGCGGCAACGCCGACGCGATATCATAACTCTCTCTGCCGATCCATTCATACCGCCAGTCCAGAATGGCTAAGCCGGCTCTCCCAAACGGCCAACTTCATTTTATCGGCCAGAAGATATTAGAAATCGGGCCTACGGAGGGGTTTCGCCAATGGTTGCAGTGAATAGTCGAATGCGAGTTGGATTTCTTGTGGTCAAGCACCTCCTTTGTGGAGGAGGCATAGAAAGTTATACGTACGAAGTCGGTAAACGTCTTGTCGCCCGCGGACACGACGTGATTGTCTTCTCAATGGGGCATTACGGTGATGTTTCGCCGATGGTAGAGGGGATTCAGGTCATTCGAGTTCCCAGTTTACGCGGGGCAGCGACTGAGCGGCTTACCGCCAGCGCAAGCGCCATCCTAGCCGCATCGCTTGTTAAGCCACGAATCACCGTTATGCACTTTCATACCCCTATGACAGGCGCCTTCGGAGTTATCCCGCGCGCCTTTGGAATCCCGACGGTTGTTCAAATGCACGGCATCGATTGGAAGCGCAGCAGGTGGGGACCGATAGCTCGAACTGTTATCAGAGGGTTAGAGATGGTTGTGATGCGGGGTATGCCGACCTGCACAGCCGTTTCAAAGACCCAGTGCGATTTCTACGAGAAGCAATACGGCCGCAGCTTGACATTTATTCCGCCCGGTGCGACGTCTCCTGACGAGAGCCTGGATTCAGATGAAATTGAGAAGATCGGCTTGAGGCCGGGTAAGTACATTCTATTCACAGCTCGATTTGTGCGAGAGAAAGGCGCGCACTGTCTGCTCGCCGCGTTTCGCAACCTGAGAACAGACTATCGACTTGTCATGGCGGGTGGAGACGTTGCTTCAGATAAATATGGGCAAGGGCTGCGAGACCTTGCAGGCGAAGACGCCAGAATCATCTTTCCAGGTTTTGTTCAGGGGAGATTGAAAGATCAACTCCTCAGGCATGCGTCTATTTATGTGCATCCTTCGGAGATCGAAGGACTGTCGATTGCACTGCTTGATGCGATGAGCTACGGGCGGCCCTGTCTGGTAAGTGACATTCCGGAGAATGTTGAAGCCATTGGCGATGCGGGGATGACATTTGAATGCAGGAATGACAAAGACTTATTTCTTAAGCTTGAGGAGCTGCTAACCCATGAAGCACTTCGCGAGCAGCTTGGATCAGCTGCCCGAAATCGAGTGCTGCAAGAGTACTCCTGGGATCGCGTTACAGACTCGTTCGAGCAACTCTATAGCATTGCCGCCCAAGGGTGAACGCGGGAGTAATAACGTGAGCAGAAGAGCAGCCGGGATGGCCTTAAGCGGATGCGCAACTGTGTTGGCAGGGCTTTTTCTGTTGACCGTTGGCGCACTTGCGGCTGAACAGCCCGGGAGGCCAGACAGCGCAGGGCAGTCTGCAGGCGGCTCGAATGACAATGGAACCGACTGTAATCCTGTCACGCAGGGTTCGCCATACATTCCGGTTGACAGTTGGGTCTATCCGGCTGTGCTGCGGCTTTATGCGCTGGGCTATGCCGACAATGTCTATCTGGGTTTGCGGCCGTGGACGCGCGCGAGTTTGAACCACATGCTGGATGAGACTGCCGACCGCATCCAGGATGCCCAAGGAGAGCCTGGCGCGGACGAGGCGGAAGGATTGTACGAGGCGCTTACACACGAGTTGCGCTACGACACTGAGGACTCTTGCCAGGCGCAGAAGGGAATCGTCCGCGTCGAGTCGGTCTACAGCGCGATGCGCGGCATCAGCGGCACACCGCTACGCGACAGCTTTCATCTTGGCTCGACTATGATCAACGACTACGGCCGGCCGTATGCAAGCGGCTTCAATAACTACTCCGGCGCCAGCGGCTACGCAACCGCCGGCCGCTTCACGCTCTATGCGCGCGGCGAATTTCAGGGAGCGCCCTCGGCCACCGGCTACTCGGCGGCACTGGCCCAGGCGCTCTCAACGGTTGACGGCACGACCTACCTCAACTCCGCTACCGGCAAGCCGTACAACCAGGCCACCATCCCGATGGGACCGCTCGCCGCCATCAACGATGGACGCTTCCTCGAGGCCTATGTCTCCGCTCAGTACCTCAACCATGTGTTTTCATTCGGCAAGCAGGACGACTGGCTGGGACCGGGCCTGGGCGGCGGAATGGCTTATTCAAACAACGCTGAGAATATCTATTCGTTCCGCATTAATCGCATTGAGCCGTTGGATGTTCCACTGCTTTCCAGGGTTACCGGGCCCTTCCGCTATGAATTTCTGGTGGGCGCATTGCGGGGCCACACTTTAATGCCTAACCCGGCGTACGTCGCCAACCCCTCGCCCAATGTGGCGAACGTCATCAACCCCGGCGACCCCTGGGTGCACATCGAGAAGATCAGTTTCAGGCCTACCGTAAACCTCGAATTCGGCTTTGAGCGCACTGTGATCTGGGGCGGGAAAGGCCACTCGCCCATCACTATCCACACCTTCCTGAAGAGCTTCTTCAGCACGGCCTCTCCCTCCAGTTCGGACAAGAATGGCCCCGCCGATCCGGGTGCGCGTTTCGGAGCATTCGATTTTTCCTACCGGCTGCCCTTTGTCCGCAATTGGCTGACACTCTATACGGACTCAGAAGTACACGACGATGTTTCCCCGGCCGACGCTCCACGGCGCGCCGCATACCGGCCCGGCCTCTATCTCGCCCATGTGCCTGGGATTCGCAAGCTGGACATCCGCGCCGAAGCCGTCTCCACCGACCCATCCCACTCAGACAATCCAAGCAAGATCCAGTACCCAAGCCAGTACGGCCATTTCATGTACTGGGAAACGATTGAGAAGCAGGGCTACACCAACCAGGGACAGCTTTTCGGCGACTGGATCGGACGCGATGACAAGGGCGGCCAAGGCTGGATTACCTATCACTTGAGCGGCAACGAATGGATTCAGGCAGGTGTGCGCAATCAGAAAGCCACCAAGAACTTCATCCCCGGCTCAACCACCCAGACCTTCTCTGGCCCAGCCTGCCCCCTTACTGCCTGCCTGCTGCAGGGTGGAACCACACTGAACGACATCAACTTCCAGGTGGTTAAACGCATAGGCAAAGACTTCGAGATCAACGGCAACTTTGCTTACGAACACTGGAAGGCTCCCATCTACCTTCCAGGCCAGCAAACCGTGACCACCACAACCATCCAACTCACCTGGTTCCCGGAGCGGAAGGTCAGCTTTTAGTCCGCATGGTCCAACTCCGCGTAAAGTCGCTGTCTGGTAATTGATCCTAGTGTGGTGAATCTGAAGTTCATTGCATAACTTTATTGGAGTCTTTTGATAACGGCGGCGAGTTAGCCCCCGCTTCGCGGGGATAGCAAGTTAGCAGCTTAGCGGAATTGTGCGAAGGGAAGAGGCTTCAGTCTCCATTAACTCCCGCGGCAAGGGGGCGCCGCAAGTCTTGCTGCTTCGATTTAAGAAGCGAACTTTAGACTCAGGACACTCGCGCCATGTGAGAATTAGCCTGTTCGACATGAAGGCAATCGAAATCGTTCAATGATGGCCCACCTCTGGAACGACGATGACTAAGAAGTCGATCTCCTCGCCGACCTGAAAAAGAACGACCCACAAACATTGGTCAAGAGACACTAGACCACGTTGCCCGCGGAAGCTGGTGGCGTGGTCTATTATCGTTTTGGAGCCGGTTTGCTTCCGGTTCGAGGTTGAAGATGTCCCTCAACATATACTGGGCTTATGGTCTTCGCATTCATGCGGAGATCGATTGTCCGGAGCTTCCTCCCCATCCCCAACCTGCTGGAAATCCAGATGTGACGATCCATTTGCTGTCACCGGTGGAGAGCGTTTCAGAATCTCTTGAGAATGGCTGTTATGAGGTCCGGAAGGGGATATTCCGCCTGGCAGTGCCTGGAGTGGCTCAGTACCTGGTAGAGGGTGGGAATCGTATCTCTATCGAGCCTCTGGCCGGGGCTTCACTGGAAAAAGTACGCCTGTTTCTGCTGGGTTCGGTTCTGGGCGCGCTTCTCTATCAGCGTGGTTTGTTTCCGCTTCATGGCAGCGCGGTGGAAACGTCCTGGGGGGCGATGATTTTTGTTGGAGCGCAAGGCATCGGCAAGTCCACGCTCGCAGCCCAGTTTCATCGCAGGGGATACCGCCTGCTTTCGGACGATGTCTGCGCAGTGGCAACCACGCCGGAGGGATTGCAGGTTCTTCCCGCTCTGGCCCAGTTTCGCCTCTGCACCGACGCTTACGAGCGCTTCGGGACCCCGCAGGGCGCACGTTTCGATGTAGATAAATTTGTTGTGCCCATGGGAGAAGGTTACTGTCCTCAACCAGCGCCGCTGAAGGCGATTCATATCCTCGCCGAGCATGACAGCAACACCCCGGAATTCGAGGTGCTTCGCGGCTTTGACCGCGTACAGCGTCTTCTGGAGAATTTGTATCGCCCCCAGTTCCTGAAGGGCCAGGGCACGCAAAGCGATCTTATGCGACTGGCGGGGCTGATTGCACAGAGGACTACCATTGCCATAGTAAGCCGGCGGCGCGATCCGGATGCGATTGAGGGATTAGTTGGCTTCCTCGAATCGGCATGGGCGGAACGCTTTGCCGCAAACCCCTCGAAGGAGAAGAACTAGATGCGCCGTTTCCGTCCCGAAGACAGGTTATTCCGCGCCCAGGAGATGCTATCAACGGAACTCGACGAGGAGACCGTCCTGATGAGTATCGATGCGGGGGCCTATTACGGCATGGCAGGGCCGGCTCGAAGCATCTGGAAGATTCTGGAGACTCCCCTGACTTTTTCGGCTCTCGTGGACCGGCTGGTCATGGAATACAAGATCACGCCCGAGGCCTGCGCCGAGGACTTGCAGCGGTTTCTAGGGGAGATGGAACGGGAAGGCCTGCTGCGTGTGGAATGATCTGAAGCGCTACGCGAGGATTCCCCGTGCCCGCAGAGGCCTTCTATGGGAAGCCCTTGCCGCTCTGGCACTCGCGCGAATGGCGATGGTCTTCCTGCCCTTCCGGCGCATCGCCTCCTGGCTGGGGACGCCCGGAGCCGAGAGTCCAGCCACGGCGACGGCCGAGGAAATCCGCGTAGCGCAAGATATTGGCTGGGCGGTGGGCGTTTTGGGGCGCCGGGTACCCTGGGATGGGCGTTGCCTTGCCCAGGCACTGGCCGCCACAGGGATGTTGCGCCGCCGGGGCCTGGAGGGAACCGTGACTTTTGGAGCGCGTCGGGGTGATTCTGCGGGATTTGACGCGCATGCATGGCTGCGTATGGGTTCTTGCATTGTGACTGGCGGACCTGACCACCAGCGTTTCAAGACCTTTACGAGCTTTGCACGGAGACAATCTTGAGCGGAATATACGGTATCTATCGATATGACGGGGCTCCGGTGGACCCCGAATGGCTGGATCGGATGAAGGCGGCCATGGCCTATTACGGTCCCCATGGTGGGAGCTGCAAGGCCAAGGGTCCGGTGGGAATGGGGCATCTTCTTCTGGAAGTTAACCCGGAGGAGGTTTTCGAGGACCAGCCAGTGCGCGGAGAGCGCGGTCTTGCAGTCAGCGCGGCACGACTGGACAACCGCTCTGCGCTTCTGGAGACATTTCAAATCACGACATCTGACGCTCCCCGGATTTCCGACGGGCATCTTGTGAGTCTGGCCTTCGATCGCTGGGGGGAGGAAGTCTGCTCACACCTCCAGGGGGATTGGGCCCTGGCAGCCTGGGATGCGCGGGAGCGCCGGCTTCTGTTGGCTCTAAACGCCACTGGAAATGCCACCCTTTATTACTATGAGGGCAAAGGCTTTATAGCGTTTGCATCCAGTCTGAAGGCTCTCCTGGCGCTTCCCGGCGTGGTCAAGGAGCCGGATCGGCTACGCCTGGCCCAGGTGCTGGTTTCGTGGCAGCACGATGCGGAACTGACGGCCTACAAGGGCTTCCGACGCCTTTTGTGGAACCACGCGATGACCATCGGTCACGATGGCCAAACCCGCACCTGGCGTCACTGGTCGCCAGAAGGTCGCGAACTCTTGAGATATCGCCGGGATGAGCAGTACGAAGAGGCCTTCCTGGAACACTACACACGGGCGGTTCAGAGCTGCCTGCGGACCCAAAAGCCGGTTGCCGCGACGCTCTCCGCGGGCCGCGATTCCGGTTCTGTGGTGGCGCTGGCTGCACCGCTTCTTGCCAAGGAGGACCGCGGCCTGACCGCCTACACCTCGGTGCCCTGCCTGTCACCGGACGGAGCCAGTCGAGAGAGGCTGGGCAATGAATGGGATCTGGCCCACGCAACGGCCGTAATGGCGGGCGCCAATGTCCAGCATGTTCCCATCGATGCCAAGGACAATGGAGTCATCCAGGGCATCGAGTACCTTCTGGACGCCCATGCTGGTCCAAGTCATGCGGCGGGCAACGAATACTGGATTCAGGCCATTATGGAAGCGGCCTCCCTAAATGGAAGCGGGGTCGTACTGACCGGGCAGCTAGGTAATGCCACGGTCTCATGGGACGGAAATGGATCGGCGCTTCTGGCACTGCTCCAGGGATACCCTACCACGGCTTTACGATTGCTTCTTCATGCGGAGCCCAATTCCTGGCTCACTCTGAAGCGGCAGGTATTGAAGCCGTTGCTGATGCCAGAGCTGCTGGCGTTGCGCCGCTTCACGATTCCCGCCAGCAGGTACTGGCGAGCCTATTCCGCGCTCAATCTCCACATGGCCGCTGAATTGGATTTGGATGGCCGGATGCGGGCGGCGGGACACGATCCAACCTTCACCTTCTCCCCCCTGGAAGATATCCGCCGCCGTTTCTTCTGGCCTGACGTCTGCGTGGGGCAGGGCATTTCGTCGGAGATCGGCGCCAGGCATTCTCTCTCCTATCTGGATCCAACCGCGAACCTCTCGTTGGTGGAGTTTCTTCTACAGGTTCCCGACGACCAGTTTCGCCATGGAAAGCAAGGCAGCTGGCTGTTGAGACGAGCATTCCGGAACCGTATGCCTGGGCCAGTGCTAAATGGCCAGCGGAAAGGGCTCCAGGGCGCGGATGTGGGTCATAGAATCCTGCTGGAACTGCCTGCATTCCGGGAGTGTCTGGACTCTCTGGATTCGCTCCCCGAGGCCAATGAAATGCTGGACATGCCATTGCTCCATCGCTGCCTTGAAGATCTGGTCACCAAGGTCAATCCCGATACCACCGAGAGGGCGGAGTCGATCCTTCTTCGCGGGCTGGGCGTTGGGATCTTTCTTCGCCGCTTCAACGAATCCCATTTGTGAGGTTCCTGCCAACCATGCTGCGCAGCCAGATCAACCAGTTCTTCCGTCAGTTGCCGGCCGGCCGTCGCGCCCTTACCCTGGTTTGGGGGGCTGCGGGATGGTGGACGGTGGCCTGGGCTGTCCTGCTGGTGGCCCAGGGGTTGATTCCCGCCGGCCTGGCGCTTCTGCTCAGGACTTTGGTGAACCGGTTGGTGACCCCGCACGGGTGGGTGACCATTGCGCCTCCAGCCCTTGGAATCGCGGGCCTTTGGGTCGCCGCGCAACTTTTGTCCAGCGCTCTTACCTGGGTACGGGAGGTGCAGGCACAGCGGGTGCAGGACGAGGTCCATCGATTGATCCATTTGCAGGCCCTTCGGATGGACCTGGCTTTCTATGACCATCCTGAATCCTACGATCAGTTGTACCGGGCTCAGGTCGATGCTATTTCTCAGCCTCTGGCGCTGCTGGAGAGCCTGGGTTCGCTGGTCCAGAACGGGCTGGGTTTTCTGGTGCTTGCGGGGATTCTATGGACCTATGCTTGGTGGCTGCCCTTGCTCCTGGTTTGCACCGCGATTCCCGGCCTGCTTCTGGTGGCCGGTCACATTCTGAAGGAACACCGCTGGCACCTGGAACACACGATCCAGGAGCGGAAGGCGTTGTACCTTGACTGGCTGGTCACGGACCAGGGTTCCGCCGCCGAGTTGCGCCTCTTCGATCTTGGGCCCTACCACCGCAGGGCCTTTGAGAGCTTGCGGGAGAGCCTGAGGGAAGGGAAGTTAAGACTGGTGCGGCAGGGAGCTGTTACCGAGCTGGGAGCCGGGCTCCTGGCCTGGGCCGGCAGCCTGGTGGGCTTGGGCTGGATGCTGCACCAGACTCTGGCCGGAAGGGTCAGGCTGGGGGACCTGCTGCTCTGCTTCCAGGCCTTCCAGCAGTGCCAGGTGCTGCTCCGGGCCCTCCTTGAAGGCGCGGGCAAAATCTACAGGAGCTTGCTCTTCGTTGAAAACCTGGATGACTTTTTGAGGGTGGAACCGGCAGTTCTTTCCGGCCAGGCCGGCGAGCAGGGGCTTCCGGTGAAGGAGTCGATTCGTTTCGAGCGCGTCAGCTTTACCTACCCCGGAGGATTCCATAGGGCCCTGGATGAGTTTGACCTGGAGATACCAAAAGGGAAGGTGGTAGCCCTGGTGGGCCACAACGGGGCCGGAAAAAGCACCCTCATCAAGCTGCTTTGCCGCTTCTACGACCCCGATGAGGGGCGGATTCTTCTGGATGGGGTGGATCTACGCTCGTTTGACCAGGAGGCCCTGCGCAGCCAGATTGCAGTCCTTTTTCAGGATCCGGTTCATTATCAGGCTTCGGTGCGGGAGAATATTGCCTTTGGGGACATTAGCGGACTTTCAGACCAGGCGCGGGTGTGGGAGGCCGCACATGATGCGGGAGCGCTGGAGCCTATTGAACGCCTGCCCGGCGGCTTTGAAGCATTGCTGGGCAAGTGGTTTGGGGGCTCGGAACTGAGCGGGGGTGAATGGCAACGGATTGCCCTGGCCCGGGCTTTTTTCCGGAGGGCTTCGCTGGTGATCCTTGACGAACCGACCAGCTCCATGGATTCCTGGGCGGAACAGGATTGGCTGGGCCGCTTCCGAACCCTCACCGCAGGCAGAACGGCGCTTATGATTACCCACCGCTTCACCACGGCTATGTACGCCGACATCATTCACGTTTTGGACAAGGGGCGGGTGATGGAATCCGGGACTCATGAGCAACTCGTGGCGCTGGGAGGGGCCTATGCCAGTTCCTGGGCCGCCCAGATGCGGGAGCTCGGCCATGCCTGAGTCTTCCTGCCTGCGAGGGACCAGCGCCGCGTTCCGCCTGATGGTCGCTACCTCCTGGCTGGCCCCGGAATCGTGGCAGAAAAATCAGGAGGAAGCCATCCGAGAGGCCATCGGGGCTGGGCCGGATTGGACGGAATATCTCTCTCTGGTGGTGGGCCGTCACCGCACTCCTGCCTTGAGCTGGGCTGCCCTTAGCCGGGTGCCGGGAATTGCGGTTCCGGAGCCGGCAATGCAGGAATTGAAGAAGCGCAGCGATGCTTGCCGGATGCAGGCCGTCAGGCACTGCCTGTTGCTGGCGGAAGTGCTGAAAGTCTTCAACCGCGCCGGGATCCCCGTGATGCTTTACAAGGGGCCAATACTCTCCTTCGAGTTATACGGAGACGTGGGGCTTCGCCAGTCCAGAGACCTGGACCTGGAGGTGACGCAGGAGGACCTTGCCAGGGCGCAAGCCTGCGTTGAGAACATGGGCTGGTGTCTGGATTCCAGCCTCTTTCCCATGACTCCCCGCCAACGGAAAAGCTTCCTGCGGCATGAGCACGATATTCACTTCGATCATCCCCATGCGGGCTGCGTTCTTGAAATCCATTGGCGCAACGACTGGGATACTCCTGAGCTGACAAGAGCCCGCTGGGCCAGGAGTACCCCCTCCGTCTGGCAAGGGTGTTCCTTCCAGGCCTTGGACCCCTGTGACATGGTGCTCTACCTCTGCAGCCATGGAGGAGATCATCACTGGCGCCGCGCCAAGTGGCTCGGGGACCTGGCGCGTGTCCATGTATCGGGCCGAATGGATTGGGAGGCGGTCTGGGGAGTTGCGCGGAGAACAGGCCAGGAGAGAGTCCTACTGACGGGTCTGCGCCTTCTAGGCATTTTATATGGGCTTCCCTTGCCTGACTTGCCAGGCGATCCATGGATGAACCTGCCCTCGTCTCTGCTCGAGATACCGCTTCTCGCCCTCAAGTCACCCGAAGAGCGTGAAGTCCACACCTCTCTGGCCGAGTTAAGCGAACGGCTTCGCGTCAGCCGCTATGAGCGGCTTTTGCGGCCGCAAATAAGCTGGCGGGACAGCCTGTCCAACCTTCTATACTGTCGCGATGATTTCAGAGAGGTGCGTCTTCCTGACAGCTTGTTCTGGGCCTATGTACCTCTGCGCCCCATCTTGCGGGCTTGCCGATGGGCGCGGCAGCTCGGCCGGCGGACAAAAAAGAGTTCGTAAATCCGGGGTATGAACGCCCGGTCCGGCTTGCCGCAGCCTCATTCCACTTTCCGGTAATGCCGACCGTGCTTGCGAGTAACCACGTGCACCTGACTTCCTGTTGGTATCCGTCAGGGTCACACTGAAGTACCATATGGTATATGCTGAAGTACTATTCGTCGCATATTTAATTCCTTGCTTTCATGCGGTTGCATACGTTAAAGTCCAATCAGTAAGTTCTCGTCCAACCCAAGGAGATCGCGAATGGATGTCGTTGTTGAAAGCAATGTTGAGCCCAGGAAAGAATGGTCTGCGCCGGAACTGAAGAAGGTTGATGTTGACGAAATCACCGCTTTCGGCGGTACGACTGGCAAAGACCTTTTCTCACGCTCGTGAAGATATAGACTCGGCGGGGGCGACGGCAATTTGGACTTGCTCTAGCCCTCAGAACACGTATCTCCTAGCCGGTCGGCTTTAGGAGAATCTATCTGCGTCTTCGTTGCGGCTGCGGTTGTGCGGGAGCACAAACAGCCATCTCCAAGCGCTGGGATGGGTGGCGGGAAGACAATTCCATTGTTTTCCCATTTTCTTTTAGGCCGTCATCTCCGCAGCGTATTACGGCCGTCGCTAACACCCAGGCTCACTGAGCATGCACTGCCAGTGCCCATTAAAGTCGTGCTCGAACTGGCCGGTGCTGACATGGCCCGGAGCCGGGTATGTCTCTGTGTGGTTTTGACGAGACCCATCGCATGGGCTTTGCTTCAGCAGTTTCGGCTGCCACATCGCCGGATGTGGGAGGGGGCGGTTGTTGCCGCCTGTTTCTTTTTGGGGGCGATGCAGGCCGCAAGACAAGCATGAAAATCCGCCAGGTTTTCCACTTGCCACTTTAGTAACCCGCGCTTGTGAGTTCTGCCGGATACTGCAAGCCTGACGTTGTAATATGGCTAAGAGGATACCCAATCGCTCCGGTCCTTGAGATACATGCTGCATCACACGAGAACGACGCCGAAAACAGAATCGGCATTTGCAACCGGCAACTGAAGCATTTTTTTGCGCCTAGGCTCATTTCACCCCCAGGAGTGAACCATGTACAGCAGTCCGTGGCATGTTCTGCATGTGCTTTCAAACCATGAAAAGCGAGTTGCGCAGCATCTCGTAGTGCGTTCCGTAGAGCACTACCTGCCGCTCTACACAGAGCGCGTAAAGTGGACAGACAGAACCGTGGTTGCAGAGCGGCCGCTCTTTTCCGGGTACGTGTTTGCCCGCTTCACACCCCAAAGCAGAATCTCGGTCATCTCCACGCCCGGCGTGCTTCGCCTGCTGGGCGATGAAGGGTGGGACATGGTAAGCGATGAAGAGCTTGCCAAGATTCGCGATGGGCTGGCGAGCGGACTACCCTTGCGGCCGCATCCCGGCATTGTCGTGGGAACACGAGTGAGGGTGCGCGACGGCGTGTTTGCAGGAGTCGAGGGGATGGTGACGGAATTGCGCAAGCAATGCAGGGTCATCATTACCCTGGCCGCAGTCCGTCAGTGCTTTTCGCTGGAAGCAGGGATTGACGACCTTGTAGTGCTGAAGAAGCCAGAAGCGAAGCCGGTCCTGAATGCGCTCCCTGCTTACGGCTATTGATCCCGTATGCCGTCAATAGATGAGAGGCACTCGACCATTATGTCGAATGATCGCGGCCGAAGCGCCGGCTGAGCGCCTGGATCCCTGATTCTCAAACCCCGATCTTCTTGACTGGGAGTTCGGCCCCGGCGGCTTAGTGGAAGTTGCCGATCAAAACGAATGGCGCCCAGTAGAACGGATGAGAATATCCGGTGTTTTGCGCCGCGGAGGTTGGCTCTGGCACGCTTTCGAAGCCACGCTCGCTTCCCGCGCCAGTAGATGCGGCAGGCCCCTTGAGCAATGCCATCTGTGCCTGGCGCAAGGCTTCGGCCTTGCCGGCGGCTGGATTTTTCACCCATCGAGCGTAGAAGTCGCTCATCAGCCGGCTGGTGCTGGCGTCGTTCACATCCCAGAGCGTGGCCAGCACCGCTTCGGCGTCCTTTTGCTGAGCAACCATGCCCAGGCTGTCCATCTCCAAGCCGTTCCTGGATTTATAGTCTTTTGCGGTACTGCACGCCGAAAGGGTGAGAAGCCGCGTG
>Ga0326727_10008504_pt1 | contig 25978 bp, 34 predicted proteins | sample MB2enrmetagenome_FD_207643 | JGI IMG/M metagenome (GOLD analysis project Ga0326727, IMG submission 207643) | Lab enriched peat soil microbial communities from McLean, Ithaca, NY, United States - MB29MY | ecosystem: Environmental > Terrestrial > Soil > Wetlands > Peat | place: USA: New York...
GGGCTCGGACTGAAATGCAGACATGATTTGGAGGGGGCAAACGGAAAGGCAAAGAGGGGCTGGAAGGGATTGGGACTCGTTGGACGGATTGATGTGGCGGAGTCTAAAAATGGGTCCTGAGAGTCCGGAGCTTGAATCAGACGGCCCAGATTTCGTATGCCTTTGACCTTGGAGGCGTTTGGATGACCTGGACCATGCGACGTACCGGGCGAGGATCAAAACTGCTCAAAAGATCGTTGGGGAACAGGAAATGGTAAATGGGTCGAATATGGCTTCTGTGGCGCTGCACTCATCTTCTTCTTGGGCTCAGGGCGAGCGAATGCGGTAGAAACGGGCGAGATAATTCGTCCACTGCGGATCGCTGAAGTAGGACGAGCCGCTGCTGAGGGTGTTCGTGCCCACCGGAGACCAGACGGGATTGGCCAGATTCGTGCAGGCTTCCACCACGACGGTCCAGCCGCTAGCCCAAGTAATGTTGAAACCAAACTGATTTCTTAGCACACCAAAGCTGCCATCGGTAGTCTCAACGTCCGGCTGCCAGATCGCCGTGGGAAGACCACCAAACGTGGTGCCCCAGCCCGTTGTCCCCGGCAGGTAATAGACGGTCGCTTTCGTGTCATTGTAGAATGTGTTCCAAACAGAATATGGGGCGTTCCCATTGAAATAGATTCCCTTCAGGCTGCCGCAGTACGAGAACGCATATTCCCCGATGCTAGTGACACTGTTGGGAATCGTCACATTGGTCAGGCTGCAGCCAGAGAACGCCCAGTCCCCGATGTTGGCGACGCTGTTGGGGATCGTGACGTTGGTCAGGCTGCATCCACCGAACGCAGAGGCTCCGATGCTGGTGACTCTGTTGCCGATCGTGACGCTAGTCAGGCTGGTGCATTGCCAGAACGCATTGATCCCGATGCTGGTGACGCTGTCGGGAATGGTAACGCTAGTCAGGCCCGAGCAGTAGTGGAACGCAGCCTCCCCGATGGTCGTGACGCCGTTGCCGATCGTTACGTTGGTCAGGCTGGTGCAGTCCTCGAACGTCGACTGCCCGATTTTGGTGACGCTGTCGGGAATCGTGACGCTGATCAAGCTGCTGCAGTAAGCGAACGCATTGGTCCCGATGCTGGTGACGCTGTTGGGGAGCGTGACGCTAATCAGGCTGTGGCAATCATCGAACGCATAGTCCCCGATGCTGATGACTCTGCTGCCTATAACGACATTAGTCAAGCTGGTGCAGTCCCAGAACGCCCACTCCCCGATGCTGGTGACGCTGTTGGGGATCGTAACGCTTGTCAGACGATAGCAGTCGTAGAAGGCATCGTCCCGGATGCTGGTGACGCCGTTGGGGATTGCGTAATTTCCAGCTTTGCCCCCCGGACATTGAACGAGCGTGGTCTGGCTCTTGTCGAACAAAACCCCATCAGCGCTACTATAGGCGGGGTTGAGGAGGGTCACGACGATGTTAGTCAAGCTAGTGCACTCCTCGAACACCCCCTCCCCGATGCTGGTGACACCGCTGCCTATCGTGACGCTGGTCAGGCCGGAGGATGCGAACGCATCGTCCCCTATGCTGGTGACGCTATTGGGAATCGTGACGTTGGTCAGGCCGCAACCTGAGAACGCCCCGTAGCCGATGCTGGTAACGCTGTTGGGAATCGTCACATTGGCCAGGCTCGAGCAGTTGGCGAACGCCCCGTAGCCGATGCTGGTGACGTTGTTGGGCATGAGGACGCTGGTCAGGCTGCGGCAGCTATTGAACACACCCTGCCCAATGCTGGTGACGCCAAGGCCAATCGTGACACTGGTCACCATCCAGCAGGATGCGAACGCATAGTCCCCTATGCTGGTGACGCTGTCGGGAATCGTGACGCTGATCAAGCTGCTGCAGTAAGCGAACGCATTGGTCCCGATGCTGGTGACGCTGTCGCCTATCGTAACGTTGGTCAGCCTGGGGAGGTCATAGAACGCCTCGTTCCCAATGCTGTTGACGCTGTCGGGGATCGTCACGCTCGTCAAGTCGGTGCAGTGATCAAACGCACCGTCCCCGATGCCGGTGACCAGAAGGCCGTTAATTGTGCTGGGTATCGCCACCGCACCACCGGAAGGCATGCAGAAGATGATAGTGATCGTGCCATTATTGGTCACATAAATGAATTGGGCTTGCACCGTAGCGGTGGAGACGATGAAGCTCGCCAGCCCGAGGGCGGCGACGATTAGGCGGTATGTTGTTCTCATTTCAACCTCCGTTGCAGAATTCCTTCATCCCACCCCAAAAACGCCCGTGACAGGTTACAAAAGTCAGGCGGGGTGATTTGCTCCCAACCTTCACCCCCTGCGAACCAACGTAAAGGTACCGCTCTCATAAGCGGCATTTAGATTCAGGTTTCCTTTTACGGCGTTTGCTTACCAAAGGCAAGTGTTTTCCGCTGGCCATTTTCGAGACCGAACAGGCTTGAAGACGTTGTCCGGCAAATTCGTCGCTGCCCGATTACAGCCCAGCACTACCCCACCTGCCTCACCTCTCGCCGCAGTGGTATGACGAAAGGGTAACGGTCCAGCTCTAACCCTGGTCCCGTCCCGCCCCCAACCTCTTTGAGAGGACCTGGGGGCGTATTGCGTACACAACCCTTCACCTCAAACATGCCTATGAGTCCCAATGTAGGATTTCTATTACAAGATCAGATTATCCCCCGTCTCAAATCCGCGATTCCACAAGCCGTATCCTTCATCGGTTCAGAGGATGCCCAAGAGCTGGTTCAAGACGGAGCTTTGATCGCAGCCCAAATGATCCACAACGCAGAACAGGCAGGCAAAAAAGTCGTCCGAAATCCTGGTACTGGTCGTCAAGGTACCAGGAAAGTCAGGACCATCAGCGCAGGAAACGTGGCCTTCTACACGATCCAGAAGTTGAAGTGTGGCAGAAGGTCCACTGGTTCAAGCACGGTCGATGTCTACGGTTCAGGAACCCAGATCAACGGGGCCACCAGATTAACGTCCCTTGAAGATGTGGCTGCGATTGATGAGGAAACCGGCGGCGAGATCTACTTCCACGATGTATTGAGCCGGGATGAAGAATGTCCGGCAACCAAGGCAGCCCGTAATCTGGACTGGCAATCGTTCATGGCCTCTTTGTCAGCAAGGGACCAGGCCATCATCCAGTTCACCATCGAAGGCAGGACCAGTTCATCAATGGCCAGGCAACTCGGTGTATGTCCTTCCACGATTCAGCACCGCAAGAAGAACCTGGCACTGAAGATCCTGGAATTCCTTGGCGCGGATATTCTAATTGAGGTTTGCAAGTCCCCGAGATGGAAACAGGACCTTCAAGCGACCAGAGAGAAAATGGCGTGCAGGGAAGAACGGAGACATTGAAGCCGTTGACCGCAGCCATCGAATTCCTGGAACCATTGAACTCCGCCCTCACCTGCTCCTGTCCTCTGGTGGTCAAAAGCCGTCAGAGGGCAGGCAGGTGGGGGTAGATGCAAGCAAACAACAACCCAATTTTTAGCTGTGAACGCCCAATCTTAACGGGTGCAGGAGTGAGCGGTCTGAATTGAAAACCGCACCAAGTTGGATCCGTTTCCCGAAGGTTTGATCTGTTTCTCGCGTGGATAATGGGCGTCGCCTTTCGCTCATAGCTCTAGGCTATCGGCGCAATGCCAACAAAGTATTGGGCGGCTCCATCGTCGAGGAGGATGATTTCGTCGTACTCGGTAATGGCAAATTGTAGACAGGACTCGACATATGAGCGAGCACCAAAAAGTTCCGACATTTTGGAGGCACGTCATTCTTTATGACGACAGCAATGAACGCTGCAAACCGGAGAAGAGCATTGCGCAGGTTCAGCATCACAAGCGATTTGTGCAACACCTCGCCTCAGCGATGGCCTTGTTGACCGTGCTGGCGATGGTTGGCGTTGGATGGATGGTGGTCTTCGCGGGCCTTTTGATGGGCTATCCCAAGAAGTTGAAGCGATTGCAGCACGCCCGCCCGGTGGTCACAAGACGCCAGGAATCGCATCTGGGCAAGCCTGAGATCATAACGTTGCCAGGCAGCGGTCGAGGATCTGACGACGGTGAGGCTTTCCAAGGGGCAGCAGAAGTCCGTGGTTATCATGGAAGCCTCGACTCACCCTCCTGGCCCTCTAACTGACTTTGCGGGTAATTGGGAGGCTGCGCCAATGTTGCCTTTGGATTGATGAAGTGGAAAAGGATTTGAAAAGGGATTCAGCGGTACAAAAAACATGAGCGTGACTAGGAACCCAAGCACATGAACTTGTTAAAACGTTTATTCAGTCGTCACCAACAGGCGCAGGGCGCGCCATCCCCATTCGTCCGTTGGCCCGGCCAGTCCGGCAAGGAGTATCAATACGAGATTCATCCCATTGACACTACTTTCAGGGCGCTGCCAGGCAATTACATTTATGCCAAACAATCCGAGGACGGGCAGTGGATGCCGCTCTACGTAGCTCAAACCCGGGACATGCACCAGCGATTGGAGGGGCATGAGAAACTACAGGACGCCACGGAGAATGGGGCGACTCATATCCATGTTAATTTCTCCGCCGGCAGTCAGGCTGCCCGATGCACTGAAGAACAGGATTTGCTTCTGCGCTGGAAGCCGGTGTGCAATGCCGTGAGCGAAAGCTGACCTTTTAAGGCAACTGACTGAGCTGTGCCAGCAAGTCGTTTGTCATTGGGGCTAGAAATCAGCCGCCCCTGAGGTCTGTCACCGGCATCGTGAAATTCATCCGCGGGTTAACAAATTCGCCCAAAACCTGCATGTTCTTAAGATGGCGGTTAAAGCAGAAAAAAAGGGCCTCGATCCCTGTTTCAAACAGGTGCGCTTTTTCGTGTTGCATCGTCTGCGTGGAAAGGTCCGTCACGTAGGCCAATGTTCTTTTATTTTGCAGCAATATGTTCATAGATGTATCGGCTGCGACTATGCAGCAATTGATTGTTTAGACTTTGAATTCAGCCGGACTAGAGAGGGACACCTTGGAAGCCGCCCAGGGAAGCACGCCAGATCGTACTCCAATATACCACTCCTTGGGAACATGTCAAGAGCCCGTGAGAAGACCGTCGGGTCAGGACGTTGGGAGCCAGGCAATTGCCCCAGTTTCCCTGGAATCCGGCGCTTTGTTGATCATCCTCCAGTAAGGGTGATGGTTTTCAGATCGGTGAGGCGACCAAGTTCACGTTTGGCTGGGGAGTGGAATTTGCCAGTCGCGATCTTGATTCATCCCTCACTGCCCTGCCAATCATACAACAACCCCTCCAGCAACCAGCCTCGATGCCCGTGATTTCGATAATAATAACCGCCACCAGATCAAGAAAACCCCCAGGAATGCCCCACAACCGATCGATCTCCTTTCCCGGTGCTGATTACCTCCTTGCTTAGAAAACACCGCCTTGGCCTGTTTGTGATCGAAATGCAGTACCGCCATGAATCGCCTTTATCGTTAACGCTTCGCATCGGCCTCCAACGCTCTCCACCACAGCACTACCCCTGACAGCCACGCAACCAGGGGCAAGGAACCAACAAATACGAGGCAAAACGAGGAAACATGCTGAAATCCAACAACTTCCGCATGGTAAACGTGATTGAACTGGTCTCAAAGTCTCAAAAGTCTCACAAGTCTCACAGGTTTCAAGGTTTCAAGTTCACTTTGATTGTTTGCTTTGATGTTCCCGGATGATGTTAATTGTTCACGTTGCTGGTTTGGTTTGATCTTCACTCTTTGGGTGCATGTTCGCATTGATCCCGAGGATTCATGTTCGCATTGATCCCGAGGTTGATTCCAAGGTTTCAAGGTATCATCTTCTCCAACATCCGAGGTCAGGCTGGTTGGAAGGTCACCACGGAAGAACATGAAGGTGAGGATGATGGGGAGATGAACGGGTGAGATCTTTGGGTTTGGCGAGGATCTGAAGCATAAACACCCGCCAAAGCCACAAACCAATCAACTAGCCGACCAGGAAGCGAAATCAACCCGCCAACCTCGATTCTGCCCTGGTGACCTTCTTTCGATTGGTCGCCGGGGCTCAAGAGTCTCATTTGCTTGTACTGACGAGGCCAACTTCGACCTGATTTTCGCATTATTGAGAATCGGCACCCATCATCAGGTCATCAACATCAAGGGCATCATCGAAGGCATCACCACGGTCATCATCACAGGCATTATCACGGACATCCTCAAAGGGTTCTTCAAAAGCTTCTTCAAACGGATCTTCAAAGGCATCATCAAAGCCTTCTTCACAGGAATCTTGAAAAGTATCTTCGAAGGCATCACCAAAGGCTTCTTCAGCGGGATCTTCAAAAGTATCTTCGAAGGCATCCTCAAGGGCATCACCAAAGGCTTCTTCACAGGGATCACAAAGGGATCATCTTGGTTTTTCTCCGGGTGATTTATGGTGGTTTCTGTCCGGGCAATGAATTCTTAACCATTCGCCGTGGTTTGAGGCATATTCGCTGTATATTCCTCTCAGACCGGCTTCTTGAACTAGGCATCGCGTATTGGCATGATCAGAGGGGGTGGAGGAAACGTCGGCATGATCCGGCGGCCATTTGCCACGACGCTCGAAAGAGCAGACACGATGGAAACCGCTGGTCTAAACTGGGCGCACCTCCACTCCACTCGACCAGTCAAGAGTTGCTCTCATCTTCCGCGGACTTCCAGCAGACAGGGTCTGCCGCTTAAGCCTTTGCGCCTCCAGGATTCGAGGACGGACATCGGCTAGAGGGCACATAGCTCAGGGGGGCCGCGTGGCCGGCGTCACCCAGCCTTTATGCCAATAGAGCGTCCAGAGCTGCTCAAGTTTGACCGAGCCCGCATGGCCATCCACGAACCCGGCATTAATAGCGCCCATCAATTTAGCGCCGGCGGGAACATTCCGGGGCGCGGCGGAAGCAGCCTTGTAGCGGTGCCGCGCAATGGTGTTGCGGTCCATGCCACCTTGATTGTCCGATCCACTGTAGAGGTCGGTCGCGGGTGCGTCCGCTTCCTCGGGCCAGCAGTCCACCCAAATCGAGTCCGAGAAGTAGGGGGTCAGGGTGGGCTGGTTCACCGCAGTTAACTTCAAATAAGAGTACTCCGGCGGCCCGGCGGGATTTTCGCTGTAACACCACCCATTAATAGCATAGGAGCCGACAAACGCGATGCCACTGCCTTCCCACAACCAGGGATAATCGGCGGTGCCGGCCGCACCGGCCAACTGCGGCGCCTCATCAGTGGGCGTTTTCCAGGCGCTGACCGGGATCGGTACCCGCGTTGCCGGACAACATCTGACCGTTTGCATGGCGGCGTAATTGGTCTGGAGCCGTGCGATCCACAGGGTGTAAGCCGGGGAGTTGGGGTCATCGTAGCTGATCATCGTGTCGTTGTTATCGCCCACGTACATCATCATGCTGAGCAGCATCTGCTTGCAGTTGCTGATGCAGCTGAGGTCGATGGCCTTTAGTTTGGCGGTGGCCAGCGCCGGCAACAGCAGCGCCGCCAAGATTGCAATAATGGCGATGACAACCAGAAGTTCGATGAGCGTGAATGCTGGACTGCCGGTGAACCTCTTGCCAGGTCCAAAACTGCTAACCAGATGTGATTTCCGGTCTGTCCCTTTCATCAATGTCCCGTGTTCGCACGATTAGACGCCTCACGAGCCACGAAGTCAAGAGGGGATGGAGCGCCCGGCATCGGCTCGACGCCCATCGGAAAGTCCTGGGTTTGAGTAGATGGATGGGAAGTTGGTGCGCCTTCATAGCCCCTCTCCTGAATCCGTGCTGGTGCTGGTATAATCCCTTGAACAACAACGATAAACAGGCTCAGGAGGACGAGGAATCCTGACAAACCGCACCAATTTGGTGCTCTTTTGCCCCTTGGACCTAAAAAGCGTGCCAATTGGCACGCTTTTTACACCAGCCAAGGCGACCAGCATCCCAAGCCAGCCATGCCCCGAGGATCGCTTGAAAAAAACTTGGAAGTAAACCCTGCAAGTGAACCATCGAAACGAACCCTGAAAACGATCCATGAAAGCAAAACAACTGGTCCAGAAGCTCGGCGGCAAGCTCCTCGGCAAGAAAGTGATCACACCGGCTGTTGGTGACGTGGCAACCGTAATCCAACTCGCATCTGACACGAAGGCCCCGGAGATCGCTTACCGGGTCCACGATGGTCTGGGCGTCATTCAGCTCCATGAAAAGTGGAGGAACTGAACCACCCGCAAACAACTATCAATGAGGATGGGGCTGCGCCGGGTCTTAAAAAGCTCAGCGCGGCTCTGTCTTCATTTGAGCGTCCGCTCGCTATTTGATGGCATGGCTTTTCAAGATATCAAACTCCACTGAATTCTGCTCTTCAGTGTTGCGCCTGAAGAAACGGGATCAGGTTCTTGGAGTAGAACGGCTCTTGGGTACACCAGAAGATGTAATCGACCTTGAGATGCTCCGTGGCGAATTCAACCAACGCTGAAACGGAAACCGGCCGCCCGCTTTTCGGATTCTTGTGTTCATAGTTGCCATCCTGAACCGCGACTCCAGTCGGAATCTTTCCGGCGCAGCCTTTGATGAGAGGATAACTGTGCTTCATCTGCGCAGGTTGGTAAGGCAAGAGATCAGGTCCCCCGACCCCGACCTTCAATTCTACAGCCCGCTGATACACGGTGCGGAGATAGGATCGATCATCGTCCGGGAGCCATTCGCCGGGCATGAAGTTGGCATATTGCATGGTTACCGACTTCGGAAACGCACGCTTCAAAACGGCCATGTTCGTGATGATCGCATCCCGGTATGCCGCAGGGGCGAAGCCTTTCGGGAACAGGCGTCCGCGCTCGCCGAAGTCCACCGCGGTTTCCGGAAGATTGATTCCTGTCACCTTCCCGTCAAACTCCTTTCCGAGCGCGAGGAGAAGCTGGTGAAAACGCTCCTGCACTGCCGGGTCCCATCGCCTGGCCACCCAGCCGGCTGGCACTGCGTGCGCTTCGTCATTGCTTTCAATGCCGTATTGTCTGTCCGCGCCCCCGTGGTATTGAGCGTCGTCCAGAAGGTAACGAGGTACGGGCATAATCTTTGGATCGAACGACGCATCCTGAAGCTGGATAAATAGCTTTTTGCCCTTGGCATTGAGAAACATGAAATCGTGCTGAATGGCGCTGAAATCATAACTGCCCTTCTCCCGTTCCAACTCGCGCCAGGTGTATTTCAATTGCGCGCCTTCAAAGGCCCTTGTGCCGAGAAATGTGGCCTCGGATATTCTCTCCCGGTCCCTGTTGAAGAACACGTAGTGGCGTGGGCTCGCAGCACTGACGCCCGCGCAGCACTCTAGACTCAGGAGCATGCACCAACCCAGTTTGGCAACTCCACTCATAGAGGAATTCATTTCAAATGGTCCCAAGGTTCGCCTGCGCACGCAAATAGGAAGTTGACTTCGTCCTGCGGAGAAAACCGAGTTTGAAGGTCAAACCAATCAAGGCGAACAACTCGTTTTCATCAAGAACCTTGAGAGGAATTGCTCCTCTGTCCCTCGATTTCCAGGCTCAGGCTCAAGTCTTCAACCTTCAATCCTCAACAGAAAGGAAACAAACACATGGCTGATTATTTCACCAACTTCAGCGTAGTCCTCAAATTGGCAAACGAGACTGAACAAGCGTATGCCCTCGATCTGGCCCACAAAGCCAGCCTCGCGCAACAGGGGGATGAATTGCCTGCCGACTTCCCCAAGGAGCTTGTGGAGACATGGTCGAGGACTGGCATTTCGAGACGGTAGCGGATGATTCTGGCACCAAACACGGATTATGGCTGCACTCCATGTACGGCGGGGTGGATGCGGTGTGCGCGTTCATTCAACAGCTGCTCCAGAAGTTCGATCCCAAGAGCTACGTCACCTTCGAGTGGTCACATGACTGCTCCAAGCCCCGTGTGGATGCTTATGGCGGTGGGGCAGCCTTCATCACCGCCAAGGAAATCAAATCCATGAGCACGGCGGCCTGGGTAAACGAACAGATCGCCTAAGCCCGCCTGCCCGCTGGTGGCATAAATTACGATCAACCGGATGGGGATGGGAACTGGGTCGGGCTGTTAAAGGCTCGGCCCATTTCCTGTCCCCACTCCCTCCATTTACCTGAGGGCCTGGGGTGCTTACCTATTGGGGTTGTAGTCACCATAAAGGCCAAGGGCGTTGGTTTTGTCTCTTGCGAGACCAAAAATGTTGTAACCATAGCAAACCGCATTGACACCTCCCGGGGAATTGACAGACCACAGAAACGACGGGCAATGCCACACGCCCACTCTCAAGAAATTGGTTTTAGGCTGGGTGATGTCAAATCCTCCACGCTCCAGTTGAAGCATCCACGTTCCGGGATAGTAGGCATCTCCGTTGGCAACGGACGTAGGGTACTGGTGAGTGTTTGAGAGGAACCCTTGGAGAGCAAGACCCATTTGATGCAAATTGGCAATGCACTGGATTCGCTGTGCCCTCTTCTTGCCTTGAGAAATCCCCGGCAGCAACAGCGCGGCGAGAATGCCGATGATGGCGATGACCACCAGGAGTTCAACCAACGTGAAACCCCCAGCATGAAGTGGAGTGATGTCCCGGCAACGGAGCCTCGGCTGGGTTCGGCGTCATTTCGCTTCCAACTCTCTCAACACCTTGTCCAGCAAAGCTTCGGCCTCTTGCACTTTTCCGACGCGCATGAGTTCAGGAAACGGCTGCATTTTCTCGGCAATAGATGATGGATTACCTCCGTTGCTGGCAGTCTTCTGGAGACCCGCTTCGACGCGTGCCACTTTCTCCTTCAGTCTCGCTTCGAGCGCGGAGGGATTATGTGTCTTGCGCAACTGGTTGAGCCGGGCCTGCTGCTCGGCCGTCAGCAGTTTGCGCAGCGAAAGCATGAGCCGGAACTGCTCCTTCCTGATGTCGCTTTCGCGAGCGATCACGTTGTCCAATTGCTTCACCAGGGCGGGTTCATCCGCCTTTCCTCGGTCCAATAGCGCCACCAACGCCTCCCGTTCCTTCAGCAAAGCCTGCTCGAGTTCTTGAAAGCGCGCCTGCGCTCTCTCTGCACATGACATAACCTCCTGTCGCTTCTCGTCGCTCAGCCCGATAGCTTCGCCATTGTGGAGAATAAGATCGGGCGGAAAGAGCCGCTCTGCCAACGGATCGCCTGTTGCCGTCTCGTCGGCACTGGCCGTTTTTGGAATGAGCAGAACACTCGCACAGAGCAGAGCAATCAGTTGATGTTGTTTCATGATCTTTTTCATTCAGTTAACTCGGTTTGGGCGGAAAGTTCACTCTTATTATTGATAGCAAGAAATTGCTTTTTGCGCGCCCGCATGCGCTGAGCGCTTGCGCGGGTGAGGAAGAACTGGTTTTCGGGCTCACCAAGCACGGTCGCACCCTATCAATTGGCGGGCGCAGCGTCCACAGGTAATTCTTGCCTGTCTTCGGCCGGTCTCGGACCAGCACCCCGACCGGTTTCTAAGGTGCGGAGCCCAAAAATGCGGAATGTAGTTTGCGGGACGGGGGAGCTTGGCCGCGAAGCGGGGGGCATTCATAAGGTCAGCCAGCCACAAAACGTTGACTGCCCGACGAATCATGGCCAGATTGAGGCACCGAAAACAACGTGGCAAGACACAGCAAGAAGAAAGGCCGGGTGAATGGACCGAGTGGGAGTGCCGAGGCTAGTGGCGTTAATCCAACCAGCGCCACCCCCAATCGAGCCAAGGTTCACTCGTTTTCTCGCACGATCGCCAAGGAACATGGAGAAAAGGCAGCCGTTCTGTTGCAATATCTGGCTCATCACGTCAGCAAGAGCAAACATGTCCACGGTGGCAAGAAGTGGTTTTACAAGACGCTGGATGATCTGGCCGTCGTTTTCCCCTACCTCAAGCGCAGCACCATCCACGCCATCCTCCAGAAGCTCGGCAAGGAAAACGGGCCCCTGGCGATCGGCGACTACAACAAGAAGGGTTACGACCGCACCAATTGGTTCGCTTTTAGGGACGACAACTTCCGCAGGCAGGCCCAATCGTCCAAACCCGTCTACTTCCAGGTCGAGGATGCGGTAAAGTATGGCACCGTGGCGGCCGTTCTCCTGGGCAACCTGGGGCATTGGATCAGGGAAAACCGGAAATCTGACCCGCAATACACGTGGCATTCGATGTCGTTTGGTGAGCTGTCGAAGCATTTGCCGTTCGACAAGGCCACCATGCACTGCGCCTTAAAAGTGCTGGTTGACGCGAAGGTGATCAAATCCAGGGAGACGGAATCCAAGAGAGGCGTAATCGAGTATGCCCTGGTCGATGAAACACGGCTGAATGATGCGGAGGAGGGTGGGTCAAAACTGGATATGGGGGGAGGGGCAGAACCGGATGCCACTGTTTCAAATCTGGACGAGACCATTTCAAAGCTGGATATGACTGTTTCAAAACCGGATTTGACCGTTTCAAAACTGGATATGACCGTTTCAAAACTGGACAACAATACCACGTTAATAGATAACCTGTTGAAAGATGACCTGTTGAAAGATCCCGGTTACGTAGAGCCCGGCGTTTCTAGCCCCCCAACAAGCACTCCCGGAACTGACAAACTAAAGGGGGTCAAAGACGTTCATCCGTTCGCCCGTATCGTAGCCTCCGGCACCCATACCCAGAATCCAATGTCCACCAAAGGAACTGGTTCAGCAAAGTCATTAAAGTCAGCAAAGTCCCAGGAGTCTCAAAAGTCAGTAAGGTCACCAGTCTCTTCTTCAGTTGCGTCAGGTGAAGGTCTTGTTGCTACGTCCCCGCCTTCGGCCCCCACGTCACAACCTCCTTCTGCTGCTCCTGGTTCCAAAAAGGCAACTCGTGTCAAGCTGAGCAAATGGTTGGAAGCCACGTTCTTTAAGTACTCCGAAGCATTAAGAACGATGAAACCGGTCACTGCTGAATCCGCCGTGACCCTTGCCTTGGACTGGATTACGCTGTTCTTTCGTGACACCCAACCAGAGGAGTTGGTTGAATTCCTTAAGATTCTCGACCAGGAAGCCCTTTACGACAAGCTGGCTGAGTTCTTTGCCCCCCATCTTGCCAAGCACCTGGAACGCTTCACCAACACGCCCGAGAGGAAGTTGCTGGCCCAGTTCTCCAGTCAGCTCGTCATGCAGTTTCTCACGCAGGGGTTTTGTGGCAGTTATGATGACAATTACGTTGCAGTTGGTTCTGCCAATTCCTACAGGGTTTCCATCATGCTCCGTCAAAAGCTGAGGCCGTATTGGGATGCCTTGGAGAAATGGCAGCAGGAGAAACTTAAAGTAGAGCAATCGGTTATCCTTAAGAAACGAGCCGAACAATATGCCAGCCCAGATGTAAGAAAGGAAACCAGGGCTGACCTCTCTGCTGCTGAAAAGGTCCAGGTGCTCCGCAACAGCCTGGCCTCCCGCAACAACATAGGGGCCTTTGATGATAAGGGTAAACTGCACCACCAAGTCGTCGATTACAACAACCGGACCTTCGATGCCGCCTACGAGTTCTTCCTGGCCAACCCGGATTTCACAGTTGCTGCTCTGAACGTGGTCTTGGATAAATGCCTGACCCTGCCCAAAGAGCCCAGCAACGAAGAAGGCAACGACCCTCTCTGGCACGCACGGAGAGGCAAAGACATCAGTTTCCTCATCCAGCATCTCGACATTATAGTGAAGTCCCTGAACTGCGTGGATGAAGTTGCCCAGTTCCAACCAGTTCCAGCAGACCAGTTGTTTAAGAAATCGAAGTCAGCGGCGAAGCCTGAGACGGAATGACTGGGGCTTTCTTACAGTAACTGCCCCTGATTCTTACAATAACTGGGACTCGATCAAAAAGCCTTCACCGATGCCCCAGGATCGATCGACACCTCGTTCCGCTGTGCTGTACCACCCGTCACGAAAAGATGCCCCCAAGCCTGTTCCTGCTCCAAATTCAGTACCGCCAACAGATCATCTTCTGTCGTCCCTCAATGTACAACCACCATCGCTAATCAGATCGGCCAAGTGACTGTCAAGTTCACCCTGTTAGTTTAAGTTTGAGGCGAAGTCATTGTATAGATGTGGACAATGGCTGGCTGATCATAACTGTAAGAAAGGTGGGCGTGGGGTTGCTTGCGATTCTTACAGTAACCGCCAATCATACAAAACCACATTTGCAAAAAGTGCCTGAATGACCTGTGAGCGATCGACCCCCAATTCCGTCCTGGCATCCGTCCCAGCCAAAGAAGATCGCTCTAAGACCGGTTTCTGCTACAACTCCTGTACCGGCAACACCGCAACCTCAGAGAAAATCGACACCTTTGAATCTGCCACTACCCCCAATCCTGCCAACTTCAGGTTCTTCGCCACAGAGAGTGTGCGGGTTCAGTCCGCATTGGGTGCCAGGAGTCACCAACCTATGTGCCAGGTGTAGGTCCACAGTCTTCCAAGCCTTACCGTCTCCGCGTGGCCATCGGCCAGAACCAGGTCGATTGCTCCCGGCAGCGGGGCGCCTATGGGCACATGTCGTGGCGCGCGGGAGGGGGCGCTGCTTCCATGCCGGGCGATCGTGCAACGCCCCATCTCGTTTGTCCGTTCCCAGTACGACCGCCCATTGTAAAGATCGGTGGCGGGGAGGTGAGCTTCGAAGGGCCAGGTATCGACCCATACCTCGTCAAAAAAGACGGGGGTCTGCCCCGGCATTTGGATGTCTGATTCCCGCGTAAAGAAGTACTCCTCGAAACCCGGCGTGCCGCCATCTTTCTTCCGGTTATCGTAGAGCCAACCATTGAAGCCGTAGCTGCCCGAGAACACATGGCGGTTGTCGCTGGTCCAGCGCACCCAGGCGCTGTCCGCCGCGCCCTGTCGATCCTGGCCTGGCTGGGGTGGTTGCTTCAACGGAGCGCAGGGACAGACGCGCAATGGCGCATTCTTGTTATCAGCCATCAGTGTCCCCATCCAGACTCCGGCCGGGAAGGCCGGATTGTAGTAGCCGAGGTTCTTTGCCTGCTCGTCGATGTAGTACAATCTCGCCAGCGCTAGCTGACGAAGGTTGCTCAGGCACTGCATCCGTTGGGCCTTGAGCTTTGCGCTGCTAAGGGCAGGAAGGAGAAGGGCGGCGAGAAGACCGATAATGGCGATGGTCACCAATAGCTCGATCAAGGTGAAAGCCGCTGAACCCGGCTGCGATTTCCAGGGGCCTGGATTGAGGTTCATCTTCTTCGTTTCCATGCTGCCTTTCGGTGAAGCTCCTACCCCACCATGCTTTCACATCGCTAAAAGGCGTTCCACGTCTCGATTTTTGCCACTCGACCAACCATCCGATATTAGGCAAGGCTGATTGCTGCTGTCAACATCAGATCCTTAGCACCGGCGGTTATGAATGTGGCCCTGATCGGGAAAGTCCTGCGGACAATCGGATTTTTAGATCGGTAGTTTTGCCGGATATCCTGGTCGGCGCTTACTTTCAGGGCGACGCACCGTCATTTTTCGGTACGTCTGTGTTCGCTTTGACCGCTCCATCCTTCTCTATCTACTACCCCACGAATGCCACCGGCTGGACCACGCCCACCTGGAATGGGTATGGGCATAGCGGCCGATCACTGCACCGCCACACACAGTTACGAACCAAGTAACCAACACCAACAACAGCAAATACCTCATGCCAAACATCAACAACGCCAAGCCTTCCAAATCCCCAAACTCGGATATCGGAAATTCGCCATCTAATATGCAGGGGACTGGAGGTGCAAATCGCGTTCACCCTCTGGCTTATTCTTTCACTTCCAGCGTGAGGCGCACAACGAGCGAACGTTTGAATGCCGGGAGGCGCATCCGATCTCCCTCCAGTCCTGCTCTCGTCCAGCGGTTTTCCCAGGGATCATACAGCCGTGCCGAGGCTTTGCCGAGCTTCAATGGGCCTAGATCGAGAACAGCGTCATCGACTGGATCGGGAGCTTTGCCTTCGGCCAGTTCGCTTCGCCAGGTGTTCTGCGCATCTCGGCACCACAAGAGCACCGTGTGCTGGCCTTTCAGCACGTAGACTCGCAAACGCGAATGAGGCAATGATTCAGGTTTGAAGTGTTCGGCCGGAGGGTCCAGGTCTTTGACCACCTCGGCGAACCGGCCGAAATGCCACCAGAGATTTTGTCTGGCCACATAGTAATCCCAATGCCAGATATGCCCTGAGCCCGCTGCACCAGCGAAGAACGGGGCGAATAGCACGTCGTGCAGCAGGACGCCATTAGTGTCCTGATTGTAGAGCTTGAAGGGGCCGCTGTGGCTGGGTTCGACCGCACCGCTTTCAGCCAGAAGCACTGGGCGGCCCGGATGCTGCGAGAGCAGGTCGCGTACGGCATCCGCGGCCAGTAGATCCATTGGACCGTGGCAAATCTCGAACTTAGCCCCCAAGTCGAGGTAGCGGTGGACCTGGGCCACATCGTTGCCCGGCATCGTAGCCAGACGCCGATACGGCCCCCGGGCATATTCACCGTCGTAGCTGCCCAGGCTCTGCATCGCCAGGTTGCGAGGAAAAAGCCGGTGCAACTGCGGCAGCATGATTTCGGTCCAGCTCAGATAATCCCCGCCCTGAACAGCATTGATCTCATTCCACAGTTCCCACCCGAACACCGTTGGGTTGTCGCCAAACCGCTGGGCGAGCCAAGCCAGCTTCTTTTTGAATTGCTCGCGGCTGGCTGTGCCGTTGAAGAAATCGCTGATATTGGTCGCTGTGCCGCCGTTGGCGACAAGGTAGAGCGGTTTGGCAGCCCAAGCCTGGCGGCCATCACCCAAGTGACGGAAGTGTTCCAGGCACATCTTGACACGAATGCCATGCCGGGCCGCGATGGCCAGCATGGCTTCAATTCGTTTGGCTTTGGTTTCGTCGTACTCGCCGCAGCGCACATGCTCGACATCGAAGAAGGGGTTGCTCAACCAGACGCGGATGTAATTACCGCCGTTGGCCTGCAGTCGTTCCATCCAGGCCTCAAGGCCCGGAAGTCCCTCGTTGTCGGGCGGAGCGATCATGTTCAACCCAATCGGAATGTAGGGCCTTCCGTCCGACAGCTCGAAATACTGCGGATCTCGTGGGCTCACCCGGACAAAATCGGCGGAGGTTATCGAGGTGTGGGGTAATACATCATCGGCCTCGGCGAAATGACAGCCTAGCGTGAACGCCGCTAGCACACCCAGACCGGCGCTATGTTTCAGCAAGCTCATCCCGCAGAGCATGGGCCAATTCCGCGGGAGCATCAAATCCGAAATCCTCACCTGGCGCGACTAAAACACCTGCGCCCAAACCACCTGGTGGTGGGGTCTGCGTTCGGAATTTGGGCACGAAAATCGAATCAATCCGCAAACAACCATCAACAAACAAAAGAAAGGAAAAACAACATGAAATCCAAAATCATCAACTACATCCGTGCGGGCTATCCAGGGCTCTATCTGGTCTCGCACGAAGAACAACGGGTCGCTCTGGAAATGACCCGCATCGCCCAGGAACTCAAATACAACCTGGTCTTCTGGTCGGTCGTGGATGGCCTGGTTGACACCCAGAAAGGAACCAACAACTCCGCCAATGATCCACTCGAAGCTCTGATCGCCATACGGGATTTGAAGGAGAAAACCCTGATTCTGCTGAGGGACTTTCATCTGTTCCTCCAAGACCCCAACCCCATCCTCATCCGGCAGCTCAAAGACGTGCTGCAGATGGCCAAGACCAAATCCAAGACCCTGATCATCCTGGGTTGCCGTATGGTCTTGCCGCCTGAACTGGAACGAGAAATCACCGTCATCGAGTTTGCGCTGCCTGGAAAAGAAGAACTCGGAGCTGTTCTGGGCGGCATCATGGAATCTGCCAACATCAAGACCATGGAAGCAGAAACCAGAGAAAAGGTGATCGATGCTGCTTCCGGACTGACCACCATCGAAGCTGAGAATGCCTTTGCCCTGTCCGTGGTCCAAAGCAAAGCCATAGACCCGGTGATTGTGGCAAAGGAGAAAGCCCAGGCCGTGAAGAAGAATGGACTCCTGGAGCTGATCCAAACCAAAGAAACCCTGGACTCGATCGGCGGCCTGGATGTGTTGAAAGAATGGCTGCTTAAACGCCGTCATGCATTCAGTCAACGTGCGATCGAATACGGCCTGCCCACTCCAAAGGGCCTGCTGATCCTCGGAATTGCTGGTACTGGAAAAAGTCTGACTGCCAAAGCCACAGCCAAGGTATTCGGTGTACCCCTGTTGAAATTGGATGCAGGCCGGATCTTCGCTGGTTTGGTTGGTCAGTCAGAATCCAACCTGCGGGCCGTCATTCAAACTGCAGAAGCCATTGCCCCCTGCTGCCTGTGGATTGATGAGGTGGAAAAGGGATTCAGCGGCACCAAAAGCTCCAATGCAACAGACGGAGGGACTTCAAGCAGGGTCTTTGGTTCGTTTATCAGTTGGATGCAGGAGAAAAGTGCACCGGTATTCGTGGTTGCTACTGCCAATGACGTATCCCAACTGCCGGCCGAAATGCTCCGCAAGGGACGCTTCGATGAATTGTTTTTTGTGGATCTGCCCAATCAAGCTGAACGTGAAGCCATCTGGGAAATTCAAATTGGGAAACACGGTCGAATTCCTTCAGACTTCGACATTGTTCAATTAGCCAAAGCGACAGAAGGCTTGACGGGTAGCGAAATTGAAAACGTATTCATTGAGGCTCTTTACCTGGCATTCGATCTGGGGAGGGAGCCAACTGACCTGGATATTGCCCGGGTGCTGACTGAATTTGTACCGTTGTCGAGATTGATGACGGAACAGATTGGGGGTTTGAGGAATTGGGCTAAGGGGAGGGCTCGTCTTGCCACTTCTTTGGTTTCTGAGAGGGGATTGAGGAAGATTCTGTAAGCTGGGAAAGGGGAATTCATTGCACAACCAGGTTGTGCCAATGAATTCCTCTTCTTAGCTGCCGCTGACCCAGATTTCACGACAAACCGAAACCCATGGCAAAGCTTAACTCAGTTTTCTGCCGAACGTCTAACCATGACCCGACGGTGGCAGCAGGTCATGGCTCCGTCAGCCGCCATATCGTTTAATGAGGGCTGCCCGATTTTGTTGGGTCCGCTGGATACCACAATTCGTCCAAACCCGCTCGAAAAACGGCTCCAGAATATCGACTTGAGGAATCTGATATCCTCCAATTTCCCCTTCCCATTCGAATCCGTCTCGGAGCGACTTGCCAATAAATCCACCATTATCGACAGCGATCGGATAACCTTTCACCCCGACAACGCCTGCCCTCACATGCAGCGGCGGTAGCAGCTTCAAATGCGTCCTAGCAAACATCAGGTAATTGGTGAGCCCCTTGACAAAGAAGTCCTCAATGTAGCCGCTGGCAATGTAAGCGCAGGGTGGGTGGCCCCAGGAGATCTGGCGTTGCTTCAAGTAATCGGCGTCCAAGATGCGGGCATCGATGCCCCAGATTTCCCGGCTCAGAAACACTTGTGACAAATGATACATCTTGCCATCCGTAACCTCGAAGCAGATAGCTCCGAACAGGTTCCTGTCAAAGCCATATCCCGATTCCACCCTGCCCAATGGCGCAAGATTGCCGATCCTCATGAGTTCTCTGGCCTCAGATTCAGAAGGAATAGCAGGAACGATGGCAGAGGGATAGAGGCGCAGATAAGCCTTGCCTCCATCTGGAATCGCAAACGTATCTGAACGGTCGCCGAGAAGGTCGGCTGGATTCTCGAAAAACAGAGCCGGATTGCTTGTGGCCTTTTGCGGCACGAATTTCTCGGCGGCAGTGCAGGGCGGCAATTGAGTTGATAAGATTAGACCGATGGCTTTCACCAGAGTTTTGACCAACTGCGCAAGCTGCTCCTTCTTATCACCAGCGCCTTCGTCTGGTAGGTGGTATGTAATTGGCCAGCGAAGGTGGCGCAGGTCAAATGGCAACAACTCAGCGTCCGGGTTGCCGTAGGCCGTGTTCATGATACCTACCAACCTTGCATGGGAATGGCAGCGGAGTGCATAACCATATTCCATCAAAACGTTCGGATTAGGAAATTGACGAGGATTGCCAGAAGCATTCGTGAATCCGGCTTTGGAACAACCAACGAATGAGAAATCGGCGACAAAGACTGAACATTCCTCAATCTTCCGCAAAATAGTTTCGGCGATAGGGGGCGATCCGGCAACGTCCTGGGTGTCCTTGTCAAGTGTCAGTGTTGTCTCTCGCAAAGCGTTCTCAACTGTGGCGTCTGTGTTCAGTTGCTTCAGCGCCTCCCGAAGTGCCTTTTCAATAAAAGTCCTGTTCAGGCTGGCCGGGGAATCGCTTTGCCACGAATAAAAGACCGTTAACCGCTTTGCCATGGTTCGCTCCTGGTATTATGCCGCCTTCTTGTCATAGATGAGCTGGAAATTCATGTCGCTCAGCCATTTCTTGAAATTGGGGTCCTCCATGAACCGCTTGAACAACTCCGTGTGGTCCAAAACCAGGTCGGTAATCACTCGCTCCAATGCCCGGTCATGTTCAATCCTGGCGTTCTGCTTGTCGGAGTTCTGCTTGGCATTCTGGTAGGCTTTATCGGCGGAAACCTTGGCCGGAATCTCGTGGGCAATGACGTCCGTGATCTTGTCGGTGTCCTTCCAGTCGATGCTGCCAAACAATTCGTTGAACTGACGCACGATGTTGCTCAGGTAATCGATTTCAGGCTCCGGCTTTCCGCCCGCTGCTCCAATCGGCACAGGACCCAGCGTGCCGTCCTCGTCAGGCAAGGCAATGTTCATTTGCGCCTTCACCTCGACCCGGTAGCTGGAGCCTGCCAAGAAACTGCTGCCGTGATGGACCTTCGACGAGCAGATTGAATTCCTCGACCACTTTGGGTTGGGCGGTCTCCAGGAAGGTACTCAGCTTCGCCCAATCAACAGCATGGGCTCTGTCATAATCTTTGGAGTCGCCCTGGAAGTAGTGGGGAATTTCGGGTTTGGCTGGTTTATCTTCAAGCTGCGGTACGCCAGGCTGTTGTGCGGCTTTCCCCACTAGGCTTTCGACGATGAGCGTTTCCAGCCCCTTCTCGGAGGTGTCTGTAAAGCCCGGCTTCATTGGCGGTTCTCCGTGCTCTTTTTTGCCTGGGCGTGCCGGTGCTGGTGCTGGGCTTGAGAATCTGGTCCAAGTTGCGGAGTTCGGTTCTTCCCGACAGCCTTGAACGCCCTTGAACGCCGATGAAAACTGAGGGAGTGGGGGAATGGTGCTAATGGCCAATTTCAGGGACTCACCGCTTCAAAATTTCTTCCCCAGTTGACCCAGGACGCGTTGTTATCGAGCGTCCGGTATGCTGACACCCCCCCCAGAAACGGATGCCGGAACTTCAAATGAGCCCGGCGGTTTGGAGGTTGGCGTTGAATGCGGGCGGTGAGGGTGGATGGAGGCGTGATTTTGAATTCTCGGGCAGCCATTTTCCCGAGGAAAACGAATTCAATCCGGCTGACTTAACAAGCAAGCTCGCGCAGCAGGTTCAACAGGATTTAGTTGCGTCCTGACATTCTTGAACATGTACGAACAGCTATGACAGCTTTGAATTTGTTGTAACTGGCTGTTGTAACTTCGGCATTTGCTTTCGTAAGTCCCTGATAATCAAAATGGCGGAGAGAGGGGGATTCGAACCCCCGGTACGGCTTTTGACCGTACAACGGTTTAGCAAACCGCCGCCTTCAGCCACTCGGCCATCTCTCCACCGTTGATTACCAATAACTTAAATTGCAATCGAAGGTATTGGATTGACATTTTGATACTGCCCCCATGAACAAGCGAAAAACAGGGCTAGAAGCTGCCAACTCCAGCGGGGAGTGGCAGAAAACGCAGTATTCGAATTCAATCCGCTACGTTCCATCTGGCACTGACTATGCCCGCGTCCGCGTGGCTGGCAAGCTCATTCGCAGAAGTTTGAAAACGGACGTGCTCACCGTCGCAAAGCTCAGACTGGGCGATCTGAAAGAAAGGGAACGGGAAGCGGTGGAGTCGCGCGACTCCGCCAGCAAGGGCCGGATGACGTTTGGGGGTTGCGTGGTGATCTTCAAAACGCAAACCGAAAACAGCAGGCTCTTGAAGCCGTCCGCCAAGCACTACCGCTACGAGGTTCTCGACAGCATTGGCAAATCTACCCGAGCATCATCGAAGGTTGGCTGGGCGCTTAAAGACAGCGATGGGTGATTGCTGGCTTCTCTAATTGAGACCAAGCGAGGCGTTTTCTGCTCAGGCTGTGGAAAAGCGACCAAGACTCGATGGCTAAGAGCGTGTGGACGGCCATTTGGTTCCGAGCCTCGAGAGCGCGAGTTTCCTTGTGTTTTTGAGATATGCCCCCCTGGCGCTTCACCTTGGTTTCCCCGTGGCATACCAACTGCTCAAAGGCGTCAGGTGAAAGCAACTGAAGACTCGCGCCTGACTGAGGCCAAGGGCGACGACACCAGAGCCTGTTCCTCCGCGAACGGTTCCAGTCGGCGCATCCTGCGTGTGTGGGTGGTGGACGACAACGCCGCCCTGCGCGAACTCTTCGCCCGGCTGTTGACCAAACAGCCCGGCATCCGGTGCACGCGCCAGTTTCCTTCAGCCGAAGCGGTTCTGGCTACGTTGGCCGAAGAGCGGCCGCCGGACATGATTCTTTTGGACATTAATCTGGGCGGCCAAAGCGGCTTGTCGGCGATTCGGCCCATCAAGCAACTCGCCCCGGCGGTCAAGGTGCTGATGCTGACCATGTTCAGCAACAGTTAGTATGAGGTGGAAGCCTTCCAGTCGGGTGCAAGCGGTTGCCTGCTCAAGAGCTATGGGCTTGAGGAAATCACAAAGCCCATTCACGAGGCTCATCGCAACCCCGGCGCGCCGGGCTTGTTTCCCAACATGGCCTCCTACAATGGAATGGAGTTGGGCCTGGGGCAAACCGGCGCCCGTGGTTCAAGCAGGTGTTTCGACCTGGTTGGCGCATTGAAGCGGTTGCGCGGTGCTCCGCGGCGGCAGACTGCAAGTTGAATCAGCCTTGTGTTGGTGGGGGGCCACGGCGTGTTTCTGAGGGGTTCACGCCGTGGCCCTTGTTCTTTCGTGACGGGGCAGCCGATTTATCTGGAGCACTGGTTCCCCAGCCAAGGAAATCGACCGTCCCAACAGCCGAATGCGACCTTTTCATGCGGCACTCGCCGCGTCGTATCTTTCCTGGCACTTAGGTCCACACATAACGCACGAACGAGAGCCGGGTGAGGATGAAGACCCTTTCGAGCCCACGTCGGAGGACGCCATTGCCACCCCCAACCAGTTCATTCTGGAAGCACGTCAACTGTTGGGAACGGCGGACAAATGCGAAAAGTGCGAGACCCGGAGCGGTGCACTGGACGAGATTACCTGAATCACCGGCCCGCCGGAGCGTTCGTCATTGCCAGTGCCCGAGCGAGGTTGTTGTGAGCGAGGGCAAGATTCGGTTCCAGGCGGATGGCTTCCTGGAACTCCCTAATCGCGTCGTCAGTTTGGCCTGTCCTGAAGAGGGCGCAGCCGAGGTTGTTGTGGGCTTCGGCATAACCCGGTTTCTGGCGGACGGCTTCCTGGTATTGGCGGATCGCCTCGTCGGTTTTGCCCTCACTGACGAGGGCGCCGCCGACGTTGTTGTGGGCGAGGTAATTGTTCCCTGTGACTTGGAGCGCATGCTCGAACAGGGTTTCACTGTTCTTCCAATGCCCGAGTTGCTGCCGCGTCAACGCCATGCAGAGGACGATCGCCGTTGATTCCGCCAGCGACAAGGCAACCACACGATAATGCCAGCTTTTGCTTAGTTCGTACACGCCCCAGACGGCGAGGACCAGCACTCCTAGCGATGGAATATAAGTATACCGGTCTGCCATCGCCTGTGAGCCCATTTGCACCAACCCGATCACGGGCACCAGCGTCCCGCAAAACCACAGCCACCCCACCAGCAAAAAGGGATACCGCCGCCGCTCCACAAAAAGCAGCACCGACAGGCCCACTATCAACCCACCCGCCAGCAGCACCCTCTGCAGCGGCCAATACCCGGGGTGTGGATAGAAAACGGCCAGAGCCGTTGGCCAGAACAGCTTGCCCAGATAGCGCCAGTACGAAATCAGCGCGTTCCCGCTGCGCACACCGAGTGGGAGGGCCTCAGCCGCTCCCCCCAGAGCGCCTCCCCGCTTCTGCACCATGAAGGTCACATCGCTCGCCGCCACCGCCAAAAGAACGGGATCTTCTCCGTCACCAATCGCCACGCGCTTTTCCGGTTCAAGCGCTCCAAGGGCCAGTAATCCAGCAATAACAGGACGAACGGCCACGTCACCAGCATCGGTTTGCTCATCAGACCCAGGACGAAGAAGATCAGAGCGAGGAAGTAGTCGAGGGGGCCAGGCGCCGGAACTCCCGCGGCCTCAAGGTCCCGGTTTTCAACCGCCAGGCGCTTTCGCCCGTAACGGGAGTAAAAATAAGCGACAGGAGCCCGAAGCAAGTACTCAACACGTCCTTCCGTTCCGCCACCCAGGCCACCGATTCCACATGCAACGGGTGCAGCCCAAACAGCGCCGCCACCAACGCGCTCCGCCAGAACGCACCGGTCAACCTACGAAGAAACAGAAAAACCAGCACCGTGTTGAGCGCATGCAACAGCACACTGGTCAGGTGATGTCCCCAGGACTTCAAACCGAAAAGCTGACAGTCCGCCATGTGGGACCACACCGTTAAGGGATGCCAATTGCCGCCCACGGGGTTGAAGCCTGCCCATTTTATATTCTCCAGGGTCAGTCCGTTTTGGACGTGAACATTAGCAGTGACGTACACATTGTCATCGTAGTTGACGAAGTCATGGCTCATCACCGGCCAGTAAGTGGCAACCGTCAGCAGCACCAGCAAGGCTGCCATCTCCCACACCATAGAACCAGACCGAACCATAACAGGAGTAGCGGCACCTGTCGGTGCGGGCTCTGAATTGGTCGCTGGTCGGCGCATATGGCTCCGAAACAACTGCCGCTCAGCCCCAGGTGATCGGGAGCTTTCGCACGGCCGTTTTGTAGCCCGAACGTCGGTGTGTTGACAAGCTTGATAGCACTGCCTTTGGCAGCCGCTGGTGTAAGCACACCCGTTGCTGGCTCGGATTTTCTTCGCACTGGGTCTGATCAGCAATCTGCCCACCCCTTCCGAAAGCCCATAACCCAGGAAATCGAAGTCGCGATCATGGCACAGTTCCACATAGTTGCCGATCAACGCCACGACGCGTGAATCTCAGCCTGTCAGACCGGTGACGTAAAATTCCAAGGACCTCGCGGCCGCGCAAACGCGCAGGGCTTGTGGGATGACCTCCGCGCGCGGTAACCCCTGCTGCCCGCGCCGATTCCCCGAGAGCCGGACCAGCAACACACGGGGCGACTTTAGATCGGCCACCAGATTGGGTGTGGAGGCTGTTTCAGTCACCAGTCATTTCGCGGATTGCATGGCCCGTCACAAATGCTTTCCCGCGCTGGGCGACGGCGCGCCAGCACAACTACCAACACCCCCGCTTTCTTGCACCGAACCTGGTCGCCTTGCCATCAATGACGATGGTCCCTTCATGGTCAGTCTCGGGCTTCTTGATCAACTTGGATCGGATCGGTCCAAGCCCGTTGACCGTAACGCCGAGCACATCCGCGATGTCACTGCTGCGTTGCGGTCCCGGACCCAGACCAGCCATGGCCCGCAGGAATTTCCTTTCGCCTGGGGTCAGCCGGTCAAAACGAACCCGAAAGAAGTTCGCATCCAGCCGCTGAACCACTGTCTGCGTTGCCTGCCGAACCACCCGCAGCGTGATGGGGGAGGCTGCAGCGCGATTCCATGCCAGGTAACCCCACTTTCTAACCCTTCCTAGCCATTTCTATCTACTTCGTGGTTGGTTAGGGGTCTAGTGCACCCGTGTCATCATTGAGTTTGGTGTGGGTGTTTCGGTGCGAATGTTGCTGGAGAGATCGAATGTTTGTGGGGATTCCGGCGTCTGAGCCTGCAACATTCGCCA